>ENA-OWOZ01000038-OWOZ01000038.1-bioreactor-metagenome-genome-assembly--contig:-NODE-38-length-188111-cov-11.730166_pt1 | contig 188111 bp, 180 predicted proteins | sample MGYA00238140_ERZ651804 | MGnify/ENA primary metagenome ERZ651804 (study PRJEB26910, sample SAMN07631232) | bioreactor metagenome | isolation source: Switchgrass digestor | place: USA: Dartmouth...
AAGGGTTTGGCTGTTCGCCAATTAAAGCGGTACGCGAGCTGGGTTCAGAACGTCGTGAGACAGTTCGGTCCCTATCTACCGCGGGCGTAGGAGATTTGAGAGGATCTGTCCTTAGTACGAGAGGACCGGGATGGACGCACCGCTAGTGTCCCAGTTGTCACGCCAGTGGCATGGCTGGATAGCTATGTGCGGAACGGATAAGCGCTGAAAGCATCTAAGCGCGAAACCGACCTCAAGATAAGATCTCCCACAGGGTTAACCTGGTAAGACTCCTTGTGAGAACACGAGGTTGATAGGCCGGGAGTGTAAGTGCAGTAATGTACTCAGCTGACCGGTACTAATCAGTCGAGGGCTTGACCTAAAAAGAGTCTTCACAGAAGCCTGAATTTCATGTTAATGTCCCGCACGCGTTAGCATGAATGAGAGGTTCTCGGGTAAGAACAAACGAAAATTCCTATGCAGTTTTCAGGGTGTAATCCTGAAAATTGAATCAAGTTTCCTGGTGATGATAGCGAGGGGGAACCACCCGTTCCCATTCCGAACACGGCAGTTAAGCCCCTCTGCGCTGATGGTACTTGTCGGGCGACCGGCTGGGAGAGTAAGGCGTTGCCAGGAATTAATTTTTACGAAGGTCTTGAGCTAACTCGAGACCTTCGTTTTTTTTTAAGGATGGGTAATAGGTACTATTTTTAAAATTTATTAAAAAGCTCTCTAAAAACGGGCGAATTATGACGATTAGAAAGATGTGTTTTGTAACCGGAACTATGAAAGGAAGAGAATGTAGTGTTTAGTCTATGGAAGAGGAAAAAACAACAGGAAGTTGTTCAGACAGAAAGCGATACTGAAAAATTGTTGCGGCTGATGGAATTGGCACTTAAAAAGACAACTCAAAATACTGTTGAAAACGTTAATGCTGATGAATCGGAATTTTCCAATCCGGAACTGGCCCGGGTGTGGAATCAAGTATTGGAACGGTTTGTCCATAATAACAATAACACGGTCATGGACTTGAAAAATGCCATCAATCTGGTCACAGAAATTGACTATGTTAAAGAGATGTTGACCAGCGTCCGGAGCCAAAATCAATCATTGAAAACAATGGAAAACAGCGGTTCCAGCTTGGGCCAGTCCATTCACAATATATCCGGTATTCTTCACGAGATAACCGGTTTCACCGAAGAGGCTAAACAAAAGTCTTTAGAAAGCGTGGCTGCGATCAATCATTCCATCGATTTTGTCAAACAATCTTTCACCGATATTGTTCAGATCAATGATCAGGTAAACGGTTTCAGAGCCAGGACCGGGGAGATTACCAAGATAGTAGATATTGTGAAAGCAATAGCCAGCCAAACGAATCTACTGGCACTTAATGCAGCCATTGAAGCAGCCCGGGCCGGGGAAGCAGGCCGCGGGTTCGGCGTGGTTGCTGATGAAGTGAAAAAGCTGGCAGACCATACGCAAAATTCTGTCCTGGAAATTGAGAAGAATATCGGAGAACTTCATGAGGATATTGACAGGTTTGTTTTAAGAATTAATGCAACTTCCCAGCAGTTAGACTCGGGACAACAATTGGTAGAAAATGCAGTTCAATCGGTGAGCGAGATTAATAAAGCCATTCAGGACATCAGTGGAATGGTTCAGCAGATTGCAAGCAATATCGAGAAGCAAAATTCTGCAACGGATATCTTTATCAATGGAATTAGCGAGTTGTCTTCGGAAGCCAACCGGTTGGTTGAATATTGCAATAGTACCGGGGCATTGGTTTTTAAAATCAGCCGTTTGGTAGACAGTGTCCGGGGAAGGTTAGCCCGGTTTTCTTCAGCATTATCACCGGCAGAATGGATTGAACTGTATCGCACCGACCACGTAGTCTATGTTTGGCGAATTTACAATGTGTTGTTAGGCTATGAGCAACTGGATCCGGAGAGAATCGGAGATTACCGAAGCTGTAAATTGGGAACCTGGTATTATTCGGGGACGGACCCTAAAGTTAAGAGCTCTCGAGAGTTTATCGAATTGGAAAAGCACCATATGAAGTTTCATCAGTATGGAAAAGAAACAGTAGCTGCTTATCAGGCCGGCGAAGTTGAACGGGCGTATCAGTGCCTAAAAGAGTTGGAACAGGCGTTAAAAGCCATGTTGAACTGTCTCGACGGACTTAAGAAGATTGTCAATTAAAATTTAAGTCTCTAATCGTTCAAATTAGCTAAATTGGGCTATACTGGGGCTAAACCGGGGAATAATAGTCCAAAACAAAGGAGAACAGCGATGGCCCATTTGAATATGAATTTTGATGTGGTCGATCCGATCAGCCCGGAAAAAGGGGAACGGATCAAAAATGCCCTGGAACGATTGGATGGAATCAACCAAGTCGAAATTGATTTCCATGAAAACAAGGTCAATGAGGGTTATACTCCAGGGATGATTACCGTTCAGTCTATCAAAGAAGCCATTGAAAACCAGGGAGTCGACGTGTCGGACCGCGGTGACGATTAATCCTAAGCCAACCTGTATCGGTTGGCTATTTACTTTATATTGTTTCTGGTCGTTTTTTTAACGGTTCCACAATCCCGGGAACCATGGTATGATATGGGATAAGAACGGGGGATTGGGGGATTATGATGACGGATATAACCAATAGCCAACAAAATACGCCAATGATGTGGGCAATTCAGATGGCGGATTCGGTGATGAGGCGGCCGTTGCCTCTTGCGGAAAAGTGGGCTTATGAGCACGGAGTGATATTTAAAGGATTTTTGGATCTCTGGCATGTAACCGGTGATTCCAAATATTTTGATGCAGTCAAGGATTATATCGACGGCTTTGTGGATGCCCGGGGGATGATTCAAAAGTATAACCCGGCGGATTATAATATCGATAATATTAACAATGGTAAGCTTTTGTTCGATCTTTACCGGGAAACCGGCGATGAACGTTATCGGCAGGCGGCGGACTCCCTGCGGGAACAATTGCGGAACCACCCTCGCACGTCGGAGGGGGCTTTTTGGCATAAATTGATTTACCCGTATCAAATCTGGCTGGACGGTCTCTACATGGGAGTGCCGTTTTATGCCCAATATATCCGGGAATTTGGGGATGAAGCCGAATTTGATGATGTAACCCGTCAATTTATTATCTGTGAAAAGCATACCAAAGACGCTAAAACCGGTTTGTTATATCATGGATACGACGAAAAACGGGAACAGTTCTGGTGCGATCCGGTGACCGGCCTTTCCCGGTGTTTTTGGGGCCGCGCGATGGGTTGGTACCTGATGGGTTTGGTGGATACTTTGGATTTTCTTCCTGAGACCCATCGGGATCGGCCGCGTTTGATCGAAATCCTCAACGGGCTTATTGAGGCTTTAGCCAAAGTCCGGGATCGTGCCACCGGTCTTTGGTACCAGGTTTTGGACTGTGGGGACCGAAAGGGCAATTACTTGGAAGCATCGGCTTCCTGCATGATGACGTATGCCATTGCGAAATCCGTCCGGAAGGGATATGTGGCGGCTCATTGGGCGGAAATTGCCGAGAAAGCTTATCGTGGAATAATCGAAGAATTTATCCTTGTGACTGACGAAGGACTGGTCAATCTCTATAAAAACTGTCAGGTAGCAGGCTTGGGCGGTCCCAACCGGAGGGACGGAAGCTATGCTTATTATTTGAGCGAACCGATTGTAACCAATGACGGTAAAGGGGTTGGAGCGTTTATTCAGGCCAGCGTGGTTATGGATGGATTGAAGTAAGCGAGCATCTGTTAACTCACGGGTGCTTTTTGGGTTCCATGGGTTACCGGAGTATGGTCGATGACTTCCTGAAGGACTGCAAAACCGGATTTTTGGTCCCAGTCAGTAAAGTAGCAGGGATAATCGAAACCACAGGTGTCACAATGTAAATATTGTTTAGAGTCCTGCTGTTCCCTGCTGTCATACATAAACGGCAGAAGTTCTTTGGTGTTTTTAAATCCCGGCGCATCTCCGTCCAAAACGTAGGAATAGACATAGGTCGCTTCATATTTCAGTTGAAAGCGGTTGCCTTGGCAGATTTTACAGGTTAACGGTTTGGCGGGAGACATGGAAAAGACCTCCTTTGGGCGGATGATTGGAACCGTACTTCATTATTAAGATAGCCTGAAAATACTGACTTATACTCATCCAGGAATTCCCTTGCGGGGCAATTATAAAATGCCTATAATGAAGATAATTATATGCGCTCCTTCATGCCATGGTGTTTCATGCTCCTGAGCGGTCGTATTGATGGTTAATTATAAACTGATCGGGAATAATTATCGAGGAGTGTTCCATGAAAGGGTTATCGACTCGTCGGATAACGGTTGGCGTATTCATTGGGCATATTACCAGCCCGTTTTATCGGGGAATTATCCAGGGGATTAATGATGCAGCCAAGGAGCTTGACGTCAATGTCATTTTCTTTGCCGGAGGGGTCATTAATCCTCCGGATAATGTGCGCCACCGTAATCTGGTTTACAATTTGATCAACCGGGACGTGGTTGACGGAATTATCTTTTCATCGGCACTCTTTCGCTATTTAAAACCAACTGAGCTCAAAGAGTTTTTAAATCGTTATGCCGGGATACCGGCTGTGAATATCGGTTCCGGTCTCGAAGGGGTCCCTTCGGTCATTGCCGACGTTGAGGTGGGAATGGCCAAACTGATGTACCACTTGATCCAGGACCACGGTTATCGGCGAATCGCATTGGTCCGGGGACTTCAGTATCATCACGACTCGGAATTGCGCTATCAGGTTTATCGAAAATTACTGGACCAATATGGTATTCCTTTCCGGGAAGAATTGGTGGCTTCGGTTGATCCGGTTGCGGCCGGCGGGAAAATTGCAGTGGCCAAATTGGAGAAACAATGTGGTTTGGATTGTGATGTAATCGCCGTGGTCGGTGATCAGATGGCCATCCGGGTGGTCAAGGCATTACAGGAGAAAAACTACCGGGTTCCGGAAGATATAAAGGTTGTCGGTCTTCAGGGGGTGTCCGACGGACAATATTTCAGCCCGCCCCTTACGGTCGTTGAAGACAGCGTGTATATTCAGGGAAAAGTCGGGTTGGAAAATTTAGTACATTTAATCCGGGGAGAAGCCATTCCCATGGTGCAGGCTGAACCGACGGCTTTGGTTGTCCGCCGGTCCTGCGGTTGTCCGGAGAGCGATAAAGCGCCGACCATTGAATTTCCGGAGAATGTTCCCTTAGGAAAAGTCCTGCATCAGAATAGAGGCGAAATTTTACTCCAGATGAACCGGGCGGTTGCCGAAAACAGCCTGATTCACCGCAGCCCATTGCGGATCGAAGATATTGAACCCCTGTTGGATGCGTTGGAAGATTGCCTGGAGGGAGAGCCCGACCGGGTTTTCCTCGAGGTGGTCGATGAAATATTAAAGAAAGTAAGCATGTCCAGGTATAATTTATTGCCGTGGATTGGCGCTTTGCTTGCGCTTTACCGTTTCCCCCGGCGCCTCAGCCCGGATCAGGAAAAACGATGGAGGATACTCTGGGCTCCTGTGTTAAACCGGATGAATCAATTGCAGGGTAAAGCTTTGCGCATGCAGGAAGAAGGATTTATCAATCTGACGGAAACCTTCCGGATGGTGGCGGATGCGTTATTCTCTGACTATCAAATGGGTTTGTTTTTGGAACGTCTGTCCGTGGCGGAAGGTATTGAAAATTGTTATATCGTCATGTATGAGAATCAAATTCCTGGGGGTCTTGGCAGTTTGGCGGGTTTCTATTCGAAAAACCGCACCTTCCGTCCTTCGGCTGACGAGATTAAATTCCCGGTGAAACAGTTTTTGCCCTCGGGGATGCTCCCTGAGGATCAGCGTTTTTCCATGGTGGTCCAATCGCTGTATTCGGGTTCCACGGATTTCGGTTATATTGTGAACAGTATGGACGTACCGGAGTTGGGGTTTTATACGGCGATTCAAACGCAGCTGAGCGGGGCCATCAACAACCAGTATCAACTGCAAAAGTTGCGTGCCGCAGAAAAACGTTTCAGTGACATTGCTTACAGTACTTCGGACTGGTTGTGGGAGACGGATGAGAACGGCCGGTTTACCTATTGTTCCGGAGGTGTTCATGAAGTCATCGGCTATTATGCCCATGAGATGATGGGACGGACGATTTTTGACTTTTTAGCTCCGTCGGAAGAGGCTTATCGGGAATACCTCCAAAATGAACTGTTCCGCAAAAAGGCGCCCATCCGTAATCTGGAAATTTGGAATTTGCATAAAAACGGGCAACTGGTGGGGTTGTTAATCTCAGGGACGCCGGTATTCACCAGTGACGGAAGGTTCATGGGTTACCGGGGACTGTTCCGGGATATTACCGAGCGTAAAAAGGCGGAAGAAGAGATTCGGCGGATGGCGTATTATGATCGACTGACCGGATTGCCCAACCGGACATTTTTAATGAATCATCTGGAAGTCACCTTGAAAAAGATGGAGAAAAACCCGGAGAAGCTGGCCGTCCTCTTCATTGACCTGGATCGTTTTAAAAACGTCAATGACAATTTAGGGCACGACGTTGGGGACTGTCTGCTTCAGATGGTGGCGGAACGGTTAAAAAACAGCATCCGGGAATGCGACGTCTTGGCCCGTCTGGGCGGGGATGAATTTATCGTATTGCTCAGTGAATGCCAAAGCCGGGAACTTATTATTGAAATTTGTCAAAGGATTTTTGCAAATTTGGAAGAACCATTTAACTTAAATGGGTATTATTTCTTCGTAACCTGCAGTATAGGGATTGCCATCTATCCGGAGAACGGCACCAATGTCCAGACACTGATGAAAAATGCGGACACGGCCATGTACCGGTCCAAAAATCAGGGCCGGAATCGCTTTGCCTTTTATGAGCCGGATATGGAACTCATCAGTATTGCTGAAATGCAGCTGGAAAACAGCTTGCATCGGGCATTGGAACGGGGTGAACTGTTCTTGGAATATCAGCCCCAGGTCAACACGTTCACCGGAGAGATGATCGGGATGGAAGCGTTGGTGCGTTGGAACAGTCCCGAATTGGGCCTGGTTCCGTCGACCCGGTTCATTCCTATTGCCGAAGAAAGCGGTTTAATCATTCCTATCGGGGAATGGGTTTTAAAGACGGTCGTCGGCCAGATGGCCGTGTGGCAAAAGATGGGCCTGCCGCTGTTGCGGGTATCGGTGAATGTATCCGTCAGCCAAATCCGCAATGGGAACCTGGCTGAAGTATGTACGGCCATCGTCCATGAGGCCGGGGTGGATCCGTCCCTGATCGAGCTGGAGATTACGGAAAGCGCATTTATGGGAGATGATGTCTTAGTCTTTGAAACGCTGCAAGCCCTTAAAAAAGCGGGGTTTTCCATTGCGTTGGACGATTTTGGGACAGGCTATTCTTCGTTGAGCAGCCTGAAGCATTTCCCGCTGGATACCGTCAAGATCGATCAGTCGTTTATCCGGGATTTGACGGCGGATCCGGTGAGAAGCGGGATAGTGAGCGCCATCATTTTAATGATTAAGACGTTGAAATTGCGGGCCGTTGCCGAAGGCGTTGAAACCCGAGAGCAGTTGAAGGAGTTGCGCAAATATCAGTGTGAAGGCGTCCAAGGCTATTTGTTCAGTCCGCCGTTATCTGCGGAAAAAGTGGCGGAAATCCTTCAAAACCGGGACCAATTGGCAGCGTTGATCCGTGAACGTTGAACCAGGTTCCTGCCCGGACGGCCAAAATCTTTGGAAACAGGCAGTAAAGGGAGTTCAAAATGCAGATTAAAGATGTGGGGTATGAAGCGACGGCTGTGAAGCCGGATCAATATCCGGACCGTTCCTGGCCGGAAATCGCTTTGGTGGGACGGTCCAACGTGGGTAAATCGTCGTTGATCAATACCTTGGTGAACCGAAAGAATCTGGCCAAGGTCGGAAATACTCCCGGTAAAACCCGTGTCATCAATTTTTTTCGGGTTAATCAGGAGTTTTTTTTGGTTGATCTCCCCGGATACGGGTATGCCAAAGTCTCCAAATCGGAAAAAGCAGCGTGGACTGAAATGATTGAAACGTATTTGAACATCAGGGAGCAATTGAAAGCCATCATCATGCTGGTGGATATACGACATGCCCCGACGGAAGACGACCGGATGATGGTGGATTGGTTGAGGTTTCACGGGAAACCTTTTCTGGTTGTAGCCACCAAATCCGATAAACTCTCCCGCAACCAGATGAACCGGCAGTTACAGGAGATACGACAATCCCTGGCCCTGGGTCCGGATCATCCGTTAATTCCGTTTTCGGCTGAGAACAAGCAAGGGAAAGATGCGGTTTGGAGTTGGGTTGAAGAGCAGCTTGGCGGATACCGGTCGCGTATCACAGGTAACCGGTAAACTTAAAAAGGGTTTTTGCAATCCCCAAAAACTTATTTCCAAAAGAATTAAGGTTTTTAGTGGGAGATTCTTGATTGGGTTTCCTGCTTTGATATAATCTATATCTTTAATATAAACGGGGGTGAGGTGATACGATGGAGAGTTTACAAACTGGCCTGGAGCTTATGGTGATCGGTATAAGTGTTGTGTTTTTGGTCTTGTTTGTGTTGATGTATATGATGAAGTGGATGTCGTTTCTCGTCAAGAAATGGACCAAAAACTAAAGTGTGGTATGAATGGAATGAATATTGATACGTGGTATATAGGAGGATAAATATGTGGGATAATTTCTTGCGATTGATGAATGATACCGGATTCGTTCATCTGGATATCGGATCTCTGATAATGATCGTCGTTTCGTTAGTATTAATGTATTTAGCCATTGTGAAGCAATATGAACCGTTGTTGTTATTGCCGATTTCCTTCGGTATGCTGTTGGTCAATTTGCCCCTGGCCGGTCTGATGGATCCTGGAACTACGGTGAATGGCCAATTCCAGCCGGGAGGTTTAATTTATTATTTGTATCAAGGGGTTAATTTGGGGATTTACCCTCCGTTAATTTTCCTGGGGATCGGAGCGATGACGGATTTTGGGCCGCTCCTTGCCAATCCTCGCAGCATTTTGTTGGGTGCGGCGGCACAGCTTGGAATCTTTGCGGCTTTGTTGGGGGCATTGGTGCTCAATCATTTCTTCCCGGGATTGGGATATGATCTGAAAGCAGCCGCTTCCATTGGAATCATTGGAGGTGCTGACGGTCCGACGGCTATTTATTTAACCAGCCGCCTGAAACCGGATTTACTGGGCTCCATCGCCATTGCCGCCTATTCCTATATGGCCTTAATTCCCATCATTCAGCCGCCCATCATTAAGGCCTTGACCACCAAGGAGGAACGGCAGATCGTCATGGAGCAAATGCGGGAAGTCTCCAAAACCGAAAAGATCATTTTCCCCATTGCCGTGACAATTATTGGGTCTTTAATTTTGCCGTCTGCTGCTGCCCTGCTGGGTTCCTTGATGTTCGGCAATTTGCTCCGGGAGTCCGGAGTGGTGGGCCGGTTGTCGAAAACCGCCGAGAATGAGTTAATTAACATCATCACTATCTTCCTAGGCTTGTCGGTAGGCGCCAAAGCCAAGGCTGAATTGTTCTTGCAACCGGCAACATTAGGCATTATTTTGCTTGGATTATTGGCCTTTGCCTTCAGTACTGCCGGCGGCGTTATCTTTGGCAAGATTATGTGCAAATGGACCGGCGGGAAAGTGAATCCGATGATCGGTGCAGCCGGCGTGTCGGCAGTTCCCATGGCGGCCCGCGTGGTGCAAAAGTTGGGCGCCCAGGAAAAGCCGGGGAACTACCTGCTGATGCATGCCATGGGTCCGAATGTGGCGGGGGTTATCGGTTCTGCCGTTGCAGCCGGCGTCTTGTTAGCCTGGCTCAAATAGGGCGATACCTGTCTTTAAATTCTTCCCGGGCCGCCTGGGTCCATTTGGAGATAAACTCGGTTTTGGCCTGAGTATATCCATCCCGGTTATGCTTATACAGGGGTTCCAAATCCTTCTTTAATTCGCCATAAGCTTTGGCGATGTCGGGATGGGCCAGGAGATAATCCCGGAAATAGAGTTCATTCCAATCGCCCCGGAACCGGAGGTGGAGATGGAAAACCCGTTCGGCGAAACCGTGTGGGGTATATCCCTTATTCAAAGACATCTTTAAGTCAGGCGGATCCTGAAGACTCATCAGGGTCCATCCTGCCCGAAGAAGTCGACGGTGAACCTGATTCAGGTTGCAATGTTCATAAACTTCCATTAAAATATCGACGGTGGGCTTGGAAACCAGTCCCGGAACGGCTGTACTTCCGATATGGTTTATCCGGTAAACGGTGTCCGGGCCTACTGCTTTTATAATCTCCTCTTTTTCCCGGAGGTACCATTCCGGATAGGACGGATTATATTCTTTTATAATGATAGGAAACAGTTGCCACAGTTCTTCCAGGGACATTTCGGATAATTTCTTATTCATCAGCGTCCTCCCGATGGATAAATGCTTGGAAGATCTGTTCCATGGACGAATGCAGATTACCTTCCGGGATTTTTGGAAATATATAGTGCCGGTTGGTCCGGGATATAGTAAAATAAACGTGAAAATCTTAGGGGATGGAGTGAAACGATGGTCGGAATCATTACGGCAGTAACCTCGGAGCGGGATGCGATCCTGGAAAAGATGACGGATCTCCGTAAGCAAGTTATTTACGGAATCGAGTTTTATGAGGGAACGGTGAAGGGGACACCGTGCATAACGGCTATGTCCGGCATTGGAAAGGTGAATGCTGCCCGGTGTACACAGGTGATGATCGACCGGTTTAAGCCGGATCAGATTATCAATATCGGTGCGGCCGGAGGGTTGCATCCGGAGCTGAAGATCGGGGATGTGGTGATTTCAACGGCATGTATTCAATATGACGTGGATCTGACGGCTTTCGGTATCGCCAAAGGCGCTTTTGAAGAAGGCGATGACGGGTTCGTAAAAGCGGATCCTCAGTTGGCGGCCCAGTGTGAGGCGGCCATGGAACGTTGTGTAGCCGGCCAGTTCAAGGTGATGATGGGGCCCATCGCTACCGGCGATCAGTTTAACGATTCGCCGGCCGTCAAAGAAGAATTATATCGGGATTTTAGGGCTTATTGCAATGAGATGGAAGGCGCTGCGGTGGCTGCGGTATGTGCCGCCTGTCAGGTGCCGTTTGTGGTGATTCGGTCCATCTCGGATAATTCGGATGAAAATGGCTTGGAGATGTATAATAACTTTAAGCGGTTGGCAGCGGAGCGATGTGTCCACTTTTTACTCAATTTACTGGATGAATTGGGAGGGGATAAAGGATGACCCATCCGGTGGAATCTTTTGAACTGGACCATGATCGGGTGACGGCACCGTATATTCGGAAGGCGAAGGTGATGACGGTTAATCCGGCCTATCCCGACTGTGTCATTTCCAAGTTTGACGTGCGTTTTGCCCAGCCCAATCAGGAATTTTTGTCCAATGGGGCTTTGCATACTCTGGAACATTTATTTGCCACGTTTATCCGGCAAAAGACCGATCAGTTAATCGATGTATCGCCCATGGGCTGCCGTACCGGGTTTTATTTCGTCTTTTGCAATGATCAGGAACCGGCATGGGTGGCCCGTCTGGTTCGCGAAGCGTTAATGGAAGTATGTCGTTTTACCGGGAAGATTCCGGGTGCTTCCCGCAAAGAATGCGGCAATTATCTTGAACACAATCTGGATGAAGCCAAGTTATGGGCTGAACGGTTTTTGAAGGTACCCGAGGCCGATGTGATCGTTGTTTACCGGACGTGATTTTCAGCAGGAAGGTGAAAAGATGCAGGAGTTTAATTATCGTCCCCGGGGAGTCTGTGCCACCGGAATCCATCTGCGGATCGAGGAAGGACGGGTGGTGCAGGTGCAATTTGATAATGGATGCAACGGAAATCTCGCGGGGTTAAGCCGTTTGGCGGAGGGGATGCCGGTCCATGAAGTCATCGGACGTTTGAAAGGGATCCGGTGCGGCCGGAAATCCACTTCCTGCCCGGATCAATTGAGCAAGGCCCTGGAAGCCGCCATGGCCGAAGCGGAACACGATGAATAATCGTGTTTTTGTTTTATTGCGCAAAATATGCATGGTCTCCGCCAAATTTGCGCATAAAATGTGCTGTTTTTTTAACGGCTTTTGATTATAGTTAGCTTATAGACAATTATTCGATTTTTGGAGGGATGAACGATGATTCGTTATGCGCAGGTAGGGATTGGCGGACGGGCCCGGTTTTTCTATGAAGCCATTGCCGGTGAGTTTAAAGAAACCTCTAAACTCGTCGGATTTTGCGATATCAATCAAACCCGGATGGATTATGCTAACCGCATTTTAACGGAAAAATACGGTTTGGATCCGATCCCGACGTATCATATCACGGAGTTTGAGACTATGATTCAACGGGAAAAGCCGGATGTGGTGATCGTGACCTCCATCGACCGGACGCATCATACATACATCGTTAAGGCCATGGAGTTAGGTTGCGACGTCATTACCGAAAAGCCGCTGACTGTAGATGAAGTCAAAGCGCAGGCCATTTGGGATGCCATCAAGCGGACCGGAAGAAAATTGCGGGTAACGTTCAATTATCGGTATGCGCCGCATAATACCAAGATTCGCGAGCTGATCATGAACGGAACCATTGGCGAAGTCTATTCCGTCCATTTCGAATGGCTGCTCAATATCCAACACGGTGCCGATTATTTCCGCCGTTGGCACCGGGATAAACGAAACAGCGGCGGGTTGATGGTTCATAAAGCAACGCATCATTTCGACCTGGTCAATTTTTGGCTCGGAACCTGGCCGAAAACGGTTTTCGCCATGGGGGACCTGATGTTCTATGGCCGGGAAAATGCTGAAAGACGGGGAATCACCCAATTTTACTACCGTGCCCACGGCAGCGAATATGCGAAAGATGATCCGTTTGCCATCGATTTGGCCGGTAACGAACGGTTAAAAGCCCTTTACCTGGATGCAGAACATGAAGACGGCTATCTCCGGGACCAAAGCGTTTTTGGGGACGGGATCAGCATTGAGGACACGATGGGGGTTTTGGTCCGGTATCAGAATAACGCCATTTTGACTTATTCCCTCAATGCCTATATGCCGTGGGAAGGATTCCGGGTGGCCTTTAACGGGAGCAAAGGCCGGATCCAGGTCACCGTGGTGGAAAAGTCCTATGTCAACGGCAGCGGGAAAACATCGGCCGAAGGGGCGGTGGCTTCCAAAAACATCAGCGTCTTCCCGATGTTCGGCGAGCCGTATGAAGTGGAAATTGTTGAAGGCGTGGGTGGCCATGGCGGCGGCGATCCCATCATGTTAAACGATATTTTCGGGACGCCGGCTCCGGACCCGTTCAACCGGGCAGCCTCCCATGTAGACGGGGTGATGTCGATTTTGACCGGAATTGCCGCCAATAAATCCATGGCTACCGGGATGCCGATCTCCATTGAGAGTATTATGCCGAAATAAACCCTGCCATCGTATGCTTTGTTTAAAATCGTGTATAATAGGGATAGAATGTATTGGGGAAGGTGCCATATGGAAGCGGTGAAATCATTGCAAAAAGTAACGACCGTTGCCGAACTGGATGCCGTACTGCAACGGCAACCGTCGGTGACGGTGTTGGTCTATGCGACCTGGTGTCCCTATTGTATGCGTTTTCTTCCGGTATTTACCAAGCATGCCCAGGGACGGGAGGAATTCGTTTTGGCAGAGGATAATTCGGAAGCCATTGCCGAGGAATACGAGGTGGAGATTATTCCAACCGTGTTGCGGTTTGAAAAGGGCCGCATCGTGGCCCGTTTAGATGGAACGCCCGGAATAGGTTTGAACGAAACCCAGTTGCTTGAGTTTTTACGATAATTCTTGCATATGGCAATGACGGCACAGCCCTTTGGCCAGGATTTGGTACTCGAAGACCCGATGGCCGTCAATGGTGGTCTGTTTTGGGAATCCTTCGGGGATTTCCAGATCGTATAATGTCCCGCATTGGGTGCATTTGAAATGGCCATGGGGCACCAGGTTGGAATCGTACCGGACCTGGTCTTCCACGGTGGCCAAAGCTGCCAGGGCGCCTTTTTCCTGTAAGAGTTTGAGGGTATTATAAACCGTGGTCTTTGAAAAAGTCGGCATATTCTTTTTGAGGGCTGTATAAATCATGTCGGCCGTCGGATGGACCCGGTGTTCCATCAGATATTTCATGATTTCGATCCGTTGTTGGGTTGGTCGGATATCTTTGTTCTGAAGTAATTGAACGATTTGATTTTCCAAGCGTTCCATCTTTTTCACCTGCTTGTCTGGATAATTGTGAGAATTGGAGAGCGCAGTTTCCGATATTATCGGAAACTGCGCTTTATTTTTATGGCTAAGTCAAAAGTCCGAGGATTAATAGTTTTCGGCTAAAATTTCAAAATAGGCTTGAGGATGGGCACAGGCCGGGCAGGCGTTCGGAGCTTCGGTACCTTCGTGGAGGTATCCGCAGTTGCGGCAACGCCAGACGACTTTTTGGTCCTTTTTGAAGACCTTTCCGTTTTTCACGTTTTCCAAGAGAGCCAAGTAGCGTTTTTCGTGTTGTTTTTCGGCAACGGCGATGGCCTCGAAAATGTTGGCGATGTTGTCGAAACCTTCACTGCGGGCAACTTTGGCGAATTCCGGATACATGTTGCTCCATTCGTAATTTTCTCCGCCTGCGGCTTCCTTCAGGTTTTCCATGGTATTGCCGATGACTCCTGCAGGGAAGGAAGCGGTAATTTGGACTTCGCCGCCTTCGAGCAATTTAAAGAGGCGTTTGGCGTGTTCTTTCTCTTGGTTGGCAGTTTCTTCGAAAATCTCAGCAATTTGGACGTAACCTTCTTTTCTGGCTTGGCTGGCGAAATAAGTATAGCGGTTTCTTGCCTGGGATTCGCCGGCAAAAGCGGTGAGAATGTTTTTTTCAGTTTGGGTTCCTTTTAAACTCATTATGATTCCTCCTTATATATTTTTAATTTGCAATTATTACATTTTTGATATTATTACAAATTAACCATAATGTCAAGGGGTATTTTGGAAATTTTGGCGTGCAATTTTTCCGACCCTACATAAGAATATTATTTCATTGCGCTGCGGTAAATTTAATGTTGGCGGGGAAGATGGAGAAGAAGGGGCAAAAGAAAACGCCGTAAGTTATTTTTTAAACTCACGGCGTCTTCTGTCTTCCAAACTTCTCAAAAGGAAGAATGCCAGGATTTCGTTTTCGTTCATTGTGTTCACCTCCCTTGCTTACAGTATAGACCACGATTAATACAATCCAATGAAAGGGAGGTTAAGAATTGTAAATTAAAGGTAACTATTTGGTGACCTCGGCATTCAGATATTCATGTACTTTGGGCATCCAGTCCCCGATGGCGATCTTTTGGGGGCAGCGGCTTTCGCAAAGACGGCATTGGACGCAGGAAATAGCTCTCTCCTTGTCGCTGAAGAAGCGGTTATAGGTGTTTTGGGATCCGGCTAAATCGCCATAGGCATGAGCATTATTATAAATTTCAAAATTGCGGGAGATGGTGACTCCTTGCGGGCAAGGCAAACAATAGTCACATTTGGTGCAGGGAATCGGGAAACTCTTCAGATAGGTTTCGCGAACCCGGCTAATGGCTTCCAATTCTTCCGGGGTTAAAACTCCAACGTGAGAAGCATTGGCAGACTGAATATTTTGCATTACTTGGTCGAGAGAGCTCATGCCGCTGAGTACGGTGGAAACTTCCGGTTGATTCCATAACCATTGTAGCGCCCAATCGACAGGGGTGCGTTTGGCAGGAAGGCTGTCCCAGATTTCCTGAATTGCCTTCGGGGGTTTGGCCAGTTTCCCGCCAAGGAGAGGTTCCATGATGACTACGGCTAGCCCTCTGGATGTGGCATATTGTAAACCTTTCTTGCCGGCCTGGTTATCGATATCCATGAAGTTATACTGGATCTGACAGAAAGTCCAGCGATCAAATTCGTCGATGATCCGGGTGAATGTGTCGTATTTATCATGGAAGGAAAACCCCAGATATCCGATGCGGCCGTCCTGGATCGCCCGTTGGGCCCGGTCCAGGATATCGTATTTCAATATGATGTTTTGCCAGCGGTCGGCATTCAGGGCATGCAGGAGATAGAAGTCAATATGCTCCGTTTGGAGTTTTTGAAGCTGTTCGTTGAGATATTTATCAAAATCTGCAGCGGATTGGACGTGCCAAGTCGGCAGCTTGGTCGCCAGTCTGACCCGGGCGCGATATCCGTCCTGTAATGCCTGGCCGGTTACAATTTCACTGTTGCCGTTGTGATAGGGATAAGCGGTATCAATATAATTGACGCCGTGATCGATGGCCGTCCGTAACATGCGGATGGCCATGGGTACGTCAATGTCCGGGCCGCTGTTTTTTCCGTCGATCGTCGGAAAGCGCATACAGCCAAAACCCAGAGCCGAGACTTTCCAGTCCAGTTTTCCAAAAGGTCGGTATTGCATGGATACACTCCTTCGGTGGTATATTTATCGTTTCAATGTAGTGGCAAAATTTATTATACCAAAATTTTGGGCCGCCCGCCTCATGAGAGATCGAAATATTGTTCTTCGGTTAAAATAGGGAAAAACATGAAGGAACTCACGGCCATGTAGCGAAAAGAATAAAAAAACGAAGGAGTTGCCCATGAAAAGCTTTGAAAGTCTATTTGCCGAATTACAGGCGAAAGTTGCGGCCCAGGATCCTGAATCCGGAACAGTCCGGGAGTTGCATAAAGGGAAACATTATATCGGAAAGAAAATTGTGGAGGAAGCTTCGGAAGTTTGGATGGCCGCCGAGTATGAAGGCCGTGAACGCCTGGCCGAGGAGATTTCCCAACTGATCTATCATTTGCAGGTGATGATGATCGCCAATGATCTCACGTTGGAGGATGTTTATAAAAAACTTTAGGAGAGAAGCGAATCATGTTACGAGTTGCCGTGCCCAATAAAGGGCGTTTGTCGGAGGATGCCATCTTGCTGTTGAAGGAAGCGGGGTACCAATGCCAGGCTGCTTCCAATGAGTTAATGATGCGGGATGAGCGGAATAATGTCGAGTTTTTTTTCATTCGGCCCAAAGATATCCCGGCTTATGTGACCAGCGGGGTGCTGGATCTGGGGATTACTGGCCGTGATTTGGCATTTGAGAATGAAAAGCCCTTTTCCGAACTGATGGTTTTGGAATTCGGTAAAGCTCGGTTTTGTTTTGCCGTTCCTGAAGACAAAGATTTGGATGTGGAAGATTTGCATGGGTTGCGGATTGCCACGTCCTATCCGAAACTGGTCCGCAATTATCTGGAACCGCGGGGTATCAAAGCCGAAGTGATCACGTTGAACGGCGCGGTTGAAATTTCGATTCGTCTGGGCGTGGCGGATGCCATAGCCGACGTGGTTCAATCGGGACGGACCCTCAAAGCCAACGGACTGAAGATCATCGGCGAACCGGTGGTCATCTCGGAAGCCATCGTGATGGCTAAAGATTATACCAACGGGCATAGCCCGGAAGTGACTACCTTCTGCGAACGTTTGAAAGGGATCATCACTGCACGGAAGTATATGATGGTCGAATACGATATCCCTCAGGCTTTGTTGGAACAAGCCTGTCTGATTACGCCGGGGATTGAGTCGCCGACCGTCGCGCCGTTGAACAAAGAGGGATGGGTCGCCGTGAAAGCCATGGTTCTTTCCAGTGAAGTCAATCAAATCATGGACCGGCTGAAACAATTGGGGGCTAACGGAATTATTGCGATGAAGATCAGTTCATGCCGGTTGTAAAAACCGCTTATCAAAAGGGCTGCTGTCCTCCCCCGGACAGCAGCCCTTTCTGTTTATCGCGGTATGCAGATTTGTTGCCCAATAAAGAGCAGGTTGGGGTTTAACCCGGGATTGACTTGCAGAATGGCGTTGACGGTGGTATTGAACCGGTTGGCGATGGAAAAGAGCGTATCTCCGGCAACGACCGTATAGATAAATCCGGGGCATCGGGGCGTCGGCGTTGTGGGGATGCAGATTTGCTGGCCGGGAACGATGAAGTTTGGGTCGATACCGGGATTGGCTTGGATAATGGCCTGGACGGTGGTGTTAAAACGGACGGCGATACCGGTTAAGGTGTCTCCGGCGGCTACGGTATAAATGGTTCCGGGGCAGGCGGGCGAAGGCCTTCCGGGAATACAGATTCGTTGGCCTACAGACAGCTGATTGGGATTGAGTCCCGGGTTGGCTCGGAGGATGGCATCGACGGTCGTGTTATAACGTAAAGCAAGTGAGTACAAAGTGTCTCCGGAAACGATGGTATAGATGAAGCCGCCGCGACAAGCCGGAGGTTGCGGTGACGGGATGCAAATGGGAAAGCCGGGACGGACCCCTAAAATACGTAAGAAGGGATTTTCCCGCAAGATGACCTCTTCAGATATTCTAAACTGTCGCGCGATACTGGCTAAGGTATCGCCCCGGCGGGCAATGTATATCTGTCCTGAACAGCGCATGGGGAAGGGAAATTGCAAAACTTGTTCAGGAATCAGGTGATATACATCGACATGGGGATTTTCTTTTTGCAATATTTCCGGAGTGGTATCAAAGGCAAGGGCGATGGCTTCAATGCTGTCACCGGGTTGAATCACACATTCCATCCGAAATTCGGCTGTTTCTTCCATGAGTTGCTTCACCTCTTCAATTTTTATTCGTGATTTTGGTATTATGCTATGTGCACATATATCCGGAAGTGAAGCAGTTGTAAATAAAGCCCGCCAAAATGACGGGCTGGTTGGAAAACTATTTGGTTAATCTTCCTCACCAATGGTTTTGTTCTTTGTCTTGAAATATCCATATAAAAAAACCGAAATGGCACATCCCCAGGAGGTCCATTGAAGCGCATTTTTGCCGATCCGGCGAAGCAGATCCAGTCCATGGTCATGGAATAACATGTTTAAGGCGGTATGAACCAATACTGCGGCACCGATATAGATGAGGAGCGGGTATCGGTTCATGAGGGAAGCCAGCCGGTTTGAGCCCCATATCAGGATCGGGATACTGAATGCCAAACCGAAAATGACCAAAACGATCGAACCGTGGGCGGCTCCGGCAACGCCCATCACATTATCAAAGGCCATGGAGAGGTCCGCTATAATGATGCTTCCGACAGTAGCCCAAAAATGGTTATAGGTTTTGACTTGGTTTTCGCTGTCATCCTGTTTTAGCAGATTCCATGTGATCAATAACAGGAATAGCCCGCCGACAGCGTTTAAATAAGGAATGGTTATCAACAGTGTGGCCAGGGAAGTGATGAAGATTCGGAGGATAACTGCGCCGCCCGCGCCGATTAGGGCAGCTGTTTGGCGTTGCTCCTCCGGAAGGTTTTTGATGGCTAGACTGATGACAGCAGCATTGTCGCCGGAGAGAACCAAGTCGATAATGATAATGGAAATGACGGATAAGATGAACTCCATGATGAATCGCTCCGTTTATGATGATGGTGTTTAAGGAGGTAGATACGTATCATCATATTCCGAAGCGGTGGTGAAAGGCGTTTCTTAACATAGATGTAAAGCTAAGCAAAAAAAGGGGAAAAATAAAGACAGGCCGCTGGTTTCGGCCTGTCCTATGTTTTGATATGGTTTTATTTGGTAAGGTATTCGGCGATGGTCCGGGCGACGGCGTCGCTGCCGGCGAGCATTTTGGCCACCATTTCTTCAAGAATGGCGCCGGTATCGCCGTGTTGATAGAGATCTTCACCCATGATGTCTTTGTGGCCGATGATTTCTCTGAAGGCAACGGCCGAAGCCGGTTCGCCGATGACGGCTTTAGACGCGCAGGCGGTAAGCAAGTCTTTCCGGGGATCATCTTCCAGTGCATAAGCGATGTTTTGATCGTCCACGCCCATGGTGTAACGGATAAATCCGGCCACCGGGAGCAGGACCAGATTCAGTTGTTCTCTGGGAAGGCCTTTGGCTTCCGCTGCATAATATGTATCCATGAACCGCGGTAGCATTTTAGTGGAAGCATTTAAAGCGATTCGCATCGGATCATCCGGAATGTTGGGATTGTTCAGGCGGACGATGGCATCGGCGGCAAAAGCCTTCGGATCCATTTGTTTCGGCTTATCGACGGTCTGGATCACGATATCGATAATCCGTCGGATAAGCGTGGCGATCATCTCGTTTTGCATGGCGTTGTAAATGCCGTAACTGCCGCGGTAACCCAACAGCACGCCTAATCCGGCGATGACCGAGTGGCTCATGTTGAGGATGCGAAGTTTCATATCTTCATATTTTTTAACCTCTTCATAGCTGGGTTCCATAAATACGCCTTCGGCTTTCTCAAAGGCTGGCCGCCCGGCGGGGAAAATGTCTTCCACAGCCCAGTAACGGGCCTTTTCGGTGACGACCAAATTGGAGAGGATGCCGAGAGCTTCCATCTGTTTTTTGATGGATTCGTCAGGGGATACCGCGATCCGGTCGATCATACAGTTGGGGAAGGAGAATCGGCCGGGATCGGACAAATAGTCGAGAAAACCGGCAGGAGCAAAGCCTTTCTTTTCCCAGGCGCGGGCCACCGTTTTGAGGGTTGCCGCCGTATAATGGCCGTTTCCCGAGAAATTGGTACAACTGACCATAGCGAATTTAAGGCCGGCTTTGTAACGTTCCATGGCGAAATAGGTCCATTTGGCTGCGTCGGAGTTGACGGTTCCTTCTTCCATATCTTTAATCAATACCTGGTTGATGGGCTCGGCGAAATCGCCGCCGCTGTATGTAACGCCGTAAGCCCCTTCCGGAGCGTTGATGGTGGCGAATTGGACTTGCGGATCCCGGGCATATTCCAACAATCTGGCCCAAGCAAGGCTGTTGGTATTGGCGTCAAGATACAAAATGGAGTTGATGGCCCCTTGAATTTTGGGGGTAACTTTCCCTTTTTCGTTTTCAAAGATGGGTTGCGTAACCAAGAAATCGGATGCGGAAAGTTCCGTCACGTATTTCGGAGAGAAGGTCTCGACACCGACCATGAGGCCGGTAGAGGGGTCCAGATTGAGCAAATCCTGCATAATGTCGCCGGTATGGCCATAGGCCATTCGGCCGGCGGAGAAACAAATGGACTTCACCGGAATGGTTTTTCGATCATACTTGGGGAGTTGTACGTTTTTTCCTTGCCAAAATTGGGGGTCGTCCAGCAGACGTTGGTTGAGCACTTTTGTCGTCATAGGCACCACCTGTTCCTTCCCGTTTTTAGTTTTTGGATAGACATAATTGGAGCGCGTGAGTAAACATTTTGTTACGATTGATTATAACGCTTATTAATTGGCTAATCAAGCCGATAATATACCACATTATACTTTTGATGGTGATTCGGATACGGAACAAAGAATTGGGAAATGACGTCAAAAGAGGTAAAAGCGGAGGAGGTACCCGTAATGAAACGATTGGCTTGGCTGGGCATATTGATGGCAGTATTGCTTGTGGCGGTTAGCGGATGTACGGATGAACTTGGAGCCGTGGATTTATCCGGGACCGTCGATTTATTCATGAGTCACGATGGTTGGGCTTATCGGGTGCTGGATACGGCGCGGGTCAGCCAGACGTTGCGTGCGCCCAATCAGCGGTTGGGCGATTTTCGCGGGGGACTTGAATTACATCCTATAGTTCGGATTGGAAGCGAGGACTATATGATTATCAGCCGCTTCGATCGGGAATTATTGACCGAAGTTTACCATTTGGATGGACGACGGCCGGTGCGGACGGTGACCATGAAACAGTCTGAAACCGGAGATCCCTGGCATTTTCATTTGGATGAAGGGCCACGAAATGCGGTGAAATATGAGTTGAAGCGAACCGGTCGGGCTGAATTGTTTTTTCATGAGCGCAGCACAGATGCAGATTATATCGTTGAGAGCAATTATCGGATAGAGTCCAAAGCCGTCCGGGAAGTTGACAAACAAGGAAAACCCGTTTTTATCAAAGGGGAATATCAATGGGACCGGATTTCTGTTTCAGGGAATTCCGAACTTAAAATAGGCGCCAGGCAATGTTTGACAGGGGTTAAGAACGTTGCCGGGAAAAGCATCCGGTTTTATGTTTTAGATTGGGACTTTGACGGAAAGTTTACGGAAAGGGATCGCGTTTGGTGTGAATATACCAAGGAATATTTGAATTTTAATGCAACCATTCGGTTGACCGATTCGTGGAAAGCTGAGAAAGACAATACATATCGCCTGCGTTTGGAGGAACCGGCAGTGGACGGTCAGCCTTATATCCTTCATATTGAGCTCGAAGGGGTCGGGGTTCGGTGAACCGCCCCCTTTCTTTTTGGCAGAATTACTGCGTTGTTTCTACCTGCAACGGTATCTTGAGGTATAATGAAATCATATAACGGGCAGAGAAAACGGAGGGATGACAAAGTGTTGAATATTCCTGGAGTGAAGTTGGGCATTGTTGCAGTGAGCCGGGACTGTTTTCCGGTTCAACTGAGTGAAGCGCGGCGGAAAGCGGTGGTCCGGGCCTGTGAGGTGTTGGGCACGGAGATCGTTGAAATCAGGGTGACCGTCGAAAATGAGTCCCATGTGCTGGCTGCTTTGGAAGAATTGAAACAGGCCGGTGTCAATGCATTAGTGGTTTATCTCGGAAACTTCGGTCCGGAAGGGCCCGAAACCATGCTGGCCCAAAAGTTTGGTGGGCCGGTTATGTTTGCTGCGGCTGCCGAGGAGAGTGCGGGTGATCTAGTGCATGGCCGGGGCGATGCCTTTTGCGGTATGCTGAATGCCTCTTATAATCTGGCTTTGCGGAAACTACGGCCGTATATACCGGAGTATCCTGTGGGGACGGCCGAAGAGGTCGCTCGGTGGATCGGGGATTTTGCCCATGTGGCCCGTATTATGATCGGATTGTCCAAATTGAAGATCTTCACATTTGGCCCCAGGCCCCAGGATTTTGTGGCGTGTAATGCTCCGATTAAACCCTTGTATGATCTCGGGGTTGAAGTGATGGAAAATTCGGAATTGGATTTGTTTGAGTCGTTTAACAAGCATGCGGGCGATCCCCGGATTGACGGAGTGGTCCGAGATATGGCTGCTGAATTGGGAGAAGGTAACGGGCATCCCGGGATCCTTCCCAAGCTGGCCCAATTTGAGTTGACCTTATTGGATTGGATGGAAAAATACCGGGGTGCTTCCGAATATGCGATTTTCGCCAATAAATGTTGGCCTGCATTCCAGACCCAATTTGGATTTGTGCCTTGTTACGTTAATTCCCGGATGGCATTCCGGGGGATTCCGGTTGCCTGTGAGGTGGACATTTACGGGGCGTTAAGCGAATATATCATCAGTTGCGCTACGGAGATGCCGGCCACGTTATTGGATATTAATAATACGGTTCCCCGGGATATGGTGGAGGCTAATGCTGACAAGTTTGGCGGATATAAAGCCACCGATCTGTTCATGGGTTTCCATTGTGGCAATACTCCGAAAAGCTGCATGAAAAATGCGGCCATGAAGCATCAGTTGATCATGCATCGCCTGTTGGAGCCGGACAAAGAGCCCGACATTACCCGGGGGACTCTGGAAGGGACGATTCAGCCGGGGGATATTACCCTATTCCGGTTGCAGGGGACGGCGGATTGCGGGCTCCGGAGCTATGTGGCTCAAGGGGAGGTTTTTGACGTGGATCCTCAATCCTTTGGGGCCATCGGCGTTATTGCCGTAAAAGAAATGGGGCGTTTTTACCGTCATGTATTGATCGGGAAACAATTCCCGCATCATGCCGGAGTCGCATTTAAACATGTAGGAAAAGTGCTGTTTTCAGCGATGAAAATGCTGGGAGTGGAGGATGTCTCCTATAATCAACCGGCAACCCTTCCGTATCCGGATGAAAATCCCTTTGTGTAGAAGGAGATCCGGATGATACCGCACGTTTCATCCGGTGAATGGCAAGCAATGGAAGTGACGGGCGTCTTAGATTAATAGGATGCCGAGGACCGCTGAGATGATGACTGCCGTGATCGGATGCATTTTAAAACGGACGGTCCCGATGTATACGATGATACAGATGAGCAATGCGCCCGGGTTGATGCCAAACCCTTTAAAGGCGTTGAAATCGCCGGAAAATAATGCCCGGATATCCCGGAACGGGAATTCTTTGGTGAAGACGGACATTTCCGCAAAGAAGATCATGGCTGCGGCGATCATTCCAGCGGTTGCAGGCCGGATACCTTGAAGAGCCCGTTCCACGAAGGGGTTTTCTTTAAAACGGATAAAGGCCCGGGCGATGAGGATGATCAGAATAAGCGAAGGCAAGGAGACGCCCAGGGTCGCGAAGAAAGAACCGAAGAAGCCGGTGGTTCGTTGGCCGATATAAGTGGCAGCATTGACAGCCAGAGGTCCGGGGGTCATTTGGGAGACGGCGACAATATCGCCAAATTCATTCATTGGGATCCAACCATGAGTCTCAATTTCTTTTTGCATCAGGGGGATCATCACATAGCCGCCGCCGAAACTAAAAAGGCCGATTTTAAAGAAGATCCAGAAGAGTTGAAGATAAATCATGATAATTTCCTCCGGGAAGCGGATGTGGCCAAACCGACGGCGGCGCCGGCGATGATGGCCCACATGGCATGGACTTCGAAGAATGCGATAGCACAGAAACAGATGAAAGCGATCCACCAACTGATCCGGTTTTTAATGACTGATTTGCCGAGTTTATACGCAGAAAGTCCGATTAGGGCCACGATGCCGGCCCGAACTCCGGTAAACGCTTTGGAAATATAGATATTTTCCCGTAAACCCGCCATTATGGAAGCAATAGCCAGAATGATCAGAAATGACGGCAGGATGACGCCTAAAGCGGCGACACAGGCGCCGATCAGTCCGGCCACTTTGTACCCGATAAACATGGATGAATTGATGGCGATGACCCCGGGGATGGATTGGCAGACGGCGAAAATGTCGACGATTTCTTCGTGACTGACCCATTTTTGGCGGTCGACCATCTCTTTTTCAATGAGGGGGAGCATGGCCAATCCTCCGCCGATGGTAAATGCGCCGATCCGGAAAAAGATCCAGAACATCTTCCATAGTTTGTCCAGTTTCATGCCGTTTTGCATCTTGAACCTGCTTTGCTCGTTAATGATTTTTCTAGTCTCTCCCGTATGCACGGTGATTATAGCTTGATTATAGTCTGATCGACGGATAATGGCAAGTTTGAAGAGGATTTTTTGAAAAAAGAGAATAATAAATCAGGCTTAGCAAAGGATTGGAGGAGGACTGCCGAATGGTATCGATTCCGGAGAATCTGATGAAAGACCAGTTCGCCATAAAGACCGTAGGGATCGAATTGATGGAAGCCCAAGCCGGAAAAGCCCGAGCCCGGTTGAAACTGGAGGAGAAACATCTCAACGGTTTGGGAATTGTACAGGGAGGGGCTGTTTTTACCCTGGCTGATTTCGCATTGGCCGCAGCGTCCAATTACGACGGGCCTGCGGTTTCGATTCATGCCAATATTTCGTATTTTAAAGCGGTATCTTCTGGCATTCTTTACGCCACCGCCACCGAGGAGTCCCGGACCACCCGGTTGGGAACGTATCTGATTCGGGTCACCAACGAAGCCGACGAATTATTGGCCCTGATGCAGGCAACGGTATATCGGAAATAAAGTTCGGTTGACAATGGGTTCACGGTGCACAGTGCACAGTTTACGTACAATTTTGGTAAAGGGTTCGGGGTCTCGGGTCTTAGGTTATGGGTATAGGAGGGAACGCAATCGCGTTCCTTATTTTTTTATAGTTCACAGTGCATGCTGCACAGTACAATTTTGATAAGGGGTTCGAGGATCTGGGTTCAGGGTTTTGGTGGGAACACGCAGCGTTCCTTCCATTACCTGGAGAACCCAGTACTTAGCACCTGGCACTCTGTATCCAGTGTCCGAAGCTTTCTGTCTTCGGTATTCCGTCTTCTGTACTCTGATTCCAAATTTCCAATTCAGTCATCCAGCCATATAGCTGTGCACTGTGAACTGTGTACTGTGCAATTCATATTAACATAATTTCCCCTGTTTTCCGGCAGAAAGCATTACCGCTGGCGAAACTTTTGGGGATTAAAAACGATATACATCGGTGTTACGAAAAAACAGAAGCGAGGGTAAATCGGTATGAAACGAAAAATCATGGTAATCCTCATCGCTATACTATCATTGGGAGCCGTTGGATACGCTTTTTGGCCCAAGGCCAATCCGATGGAAGACATTCAAGCCAAATATAATCTGGTCACCGTCCGGCCGATGGATCTCAGCCAAACGGTGGAGGCCACCGGCCAGGTCTATCCCCTGGAAAAAAAGGATATTTATTCGGATTATGAAGGGGTCATCGAAAAAGTTCATGCAAAGGCGGGGGACACGGTCAAAGCCGGCGACGTGTTGTTGACCATTGAGTCGTCGACGTTGCAGGAACAACTGGATCAGGCCAAGACTGAGTTGAAGCAGGCCGAGCTGAATCTGGACAAGGCCAAGGTACAACTGGGGACGGAGCTTGCTATCAACCGCGTCTCCACGGATAATGCATTACAGTTGGAAAACTATACCCATCAAATCGGTCTATACAAGGAACAAGTGAAAGAAGCCGAGCAAAAGCTCCAAGCCTTAATCGAAAAAAACGACGGGCTGGTGCAAGGGGATTCCTTGGTTATCCGTGCACCTTTTGATGGCCGGGTTGCCTGGATCAACGTGAAGGCCGGCGATAAAATCACGCCGGAAGTATTACTGGCAACGGTGATCAAGCCCGATGCCCTGGGTGTCGAAGCGAAGATCGATCAAAACGATATCGGGATGGTGGCCGTGGGACAGAAGGCAGTGGTTGTCGGGAAAGACTCTGAACAGACGGAAAATGCCGGTGTGGTGGAGGAGATTGGCGTTCAGGGCGAGTCCGACGGCGAAGTGGTTAATTTTCCGGTACGACTGAAAGTAGACGGGGCGTCCCAGGGACTTCAGCCGGGGATGTCGGTGGATATCACCATCGTCACTGCGGAACGTTCCGATGTCTTGGCCGTACCGGCTTCGGCCGTTACTGAAAAGGACGGGAAGTCCGTCGTCAATGTCCTGCGCAGGAATACCTTGGTCCCGGTAACCGTGGAACTTGGGTTGCAGGAAGGCAAATATTGGGAGGTCATTTCCGGATTGAAGTCCGGCGATCAGGTGGCCGTGGCGAAACCGGTGGCATTAACCCACGGAAAGAGCGGCCGGAATATGGGGCCCGGTATGGGACACATGGGGAGGTAGGATAAATGCTGGAAGTAACGGATTTGTGCAAGGTGTATCGTGACGGGGACCGGGAAATATGGGCGTTGGACCATGTTTCCCTGACCATTCGCGAAGGCGAAATGGTGGCCATCATGGGATCTTCCGGCTCGGGAAAGTCGACGCTCATGAATATTTTGGGCTGCCTCGACCAACCCACGTCCGGCTCTTATATTTTGAACGGACAGGAAGTTGCCCGCTTGTCTCAACAAGAACAGGCTACTTTGCGCAATCGGGAGTTGGGGTTCGTCTTCCAGTCTTTTAATTTGTTGCCACGGATGTCAGCCTTACAAAATGTGGAGCTGCCGCTGGTCTATGCAGGAGTATCTGTGGAAAAGCGGCGTAAGTTAGCTGAAGAAGCGTTGATCAAAGTCGGCTTGGGCCAGCGGATGGGGCATAAACCGAAGGAGTTGTCGGGAGGACAGCAGCAAAGGGTGGCCATTGCCCGGGCATTGGTCAATAAACCAAAATTAATTCTGGCGGATGAACCTACCGGGAATTTGGATTCCCATGCCAGCATCGAGATAATGGCTTTATTCCAAGAACTGCATGCCAGCGGCATGACGGTGGTCATGGTAACCCATGAGCCGGATATTGCTGAATATACGGAGCGGATCGTGACCTTTCGCGACGGGAAGATCATTTCGGTTACTCCGATAGCGCAAAAGAAAATCGGCCGGGAGGTCGCAGCATCATGAGATGGACTGAAAATGCCGTAATGGCTCTAAAAAATTTGAAAAGCAATAAAGTCCGTTCTTTTTTGACCATGTTGGGGATCATCATCGGGGTCGGAGCGGTGATTGCCATGGTGTCTTTAGGGGACGGAGCCAAGCAACAAATCACCGATAAAATCTCGGAAATCGGCTCCAACCTGATAACCGTCTCTCCGGGACGGAATGCCGGCAAGCAGTTTAACAATCATCTTGTGGAACTGTTGGAGGATGAGTTGGACTATGTAGCCGGGATAGCCCCGGCTATCCGGGGAAGCAAGACGGTGGAAGCCCGGGGAAACAGCACAGAGACGACGATCCTCGGAATTACGCCGGATTACGGCACCGTTCGAAATTATAAGGCTGCTTTCGGCAGTTTTGTGAGGGATTCGGACGTGAGCAGTCGGCGGAAAGTGGCGGTTATTGGCTCTTATCTGGCGGAGGAGTTGTTCCCGGGGGTCAATCCCATCGGGGAGGAGATCCGGATTGGCGGCGTCCGGTTGGAGGTTATCGGGGTCCTGGAATCCAAAGGCCAAAGCGGTTTCGGCAACGGGGACAATCTTGTGTTTGTCCCGTTAACCACCGCACAGGAACGGATTTTTGGAAGCAATCGCCTGAGCGAGATCAATATTCAGGCGGCCGATGCCGGTTATGTTAATGCCGTGGCCGCCCAGGTCGAGCAGAAGATGATGGCGGAATTTGAAGATGACGATAAGTATAATGTCAATAATATGGCTGAAATGCTTGAAACTGCCGAGGATATGACCGGGATAATGACACTTCTGTTGGCGGGCATTGCCGGAATATCGCTTTTGGTTGGCGGGATTGGTATCATGAATATTATGTTGGTTTCGGTGACCGAACGGATCCGGGAGATTGGGATCCGGAAAGCCATCGGGGCCCAATCCCGAGAGATTTTAATGCTCTTCCTCATCGAAGCGGTGACTTTAAGTCTCATCGGTGGATTGGCCGGAATCTTTTCCGGTGGCGGACTGGCAGTGATTATCGGGAAATTCATCGGTTGGAATGTTCAGGTATCGATGGGCGCGGTGTTGATCGCCTTTTTCTTCTCAGTGGCCGTCGGCCTGTTCTTCGGAGTTTATCCGGCATACAAGGCCAGCAATCTCAACCCGATCGAAGCCTTGCGAAATGAGTAATACGGTCGCTTTTGCAAATGGTTATTGCTAAAGTGGCTTTAAAACACTAAGATATAGGTGTTGGTACTGGTATTGGGTACTGGGTTCCAGGTTCTGGGACTCGGTTTTAAGAAGGAGTCCGTAGTCAGTAGCACGCTGTGTGAGATCTCTGATTACGTTATAAATTCTAGTGTGCGGCCATGGGCTGGGAGTCAGTCCATGGCCTGCATTTGTGAAGGAGTGGGAAAGTGGAGGTTCGGATTGAAAAAGCGGTGTTACATATTCTCGATACGTCGGTGGGAATGCCGGTATTGTCTGAAAAAGAGTTGGACGTGCATGGAGAAACAGAGACGTTTTTAGAGAAACACCTGACGAAAGTGATGGAAGACGACAGCGTCCGGACGGCTTATTTTTATGAAGGTGAAAATCAGGTGCGCGAATATTGCCGTCGGATCGCCGCCGGGGAAGATTTTTTGGCCGTCAGTACCAATCTGGCCGCCGGACTTTATCAGATCATGCAAAGCCATGCGGAAATTCCGCCTGCGGATCTGCTTTGCTGCTTGTTTGAAGCCGATGAAAAGAAATATTATGGCGTTTTAAAACTCAATTATAAGTCCAATTTCATCCATTATGTGCAGGTGGAAGAGGATGTAAATGCTGTGATGCTGATCCGGCAGCGGACTGTGCTGCCTTCCGAGTCCCAACGGATTGAGGAAGCGTTCGTCGCCAATTTGGAAGATTTCAGCGTGAGACTGATTGAGAAAGAGTATGAAATTGACGGCGAAAAACAGTTTTATTTATCGAAACTCTTTTTACAATGCCATTTCGATCTGTCCGCCCGGGAGAAGGCCCGGCTTATTGATAAAACTGCCCAAAAAGTGGCTAAGAAATACTGCGGCGATCCGGTGGCGCCGCTTGCCAGGCTGAAAAAGGCGGTGACGGAAGCGATGGACGGGGAAGGCTCCGTTAATCTGGAACGGGTAGCCCAAGCGGTTTTTTATGATGACCCTTCGGCCAGAAGGGAATATCTGGAGGAGATCCGCAGTGCCGGGCTGGAGCAGCCTGAAGTGAAGCTTTCCGAGAAGATTGCCAACAGAAAATTCCGCCATTATAAAATTCAGACGGATACCGGTATTGAAATCGAATTTCCGGCGGACTATTTTAATGACCGAGATAAGCTGGAGTTTGTCAATAATGTAGACGGGACCATCTCCATTGTCATCAAAAATGTGGGGAAAATTATTAACAAATAGTAACAAGGGGCAAACAGAAAGGAATTTTTGGAAAAACAGCGAATATTCCTTCGAATTTTATAATGTGGAAAGGATTTTCAAATGCCGAAACGTACCGATATTCGAAAAGTGATGATCATCGGATCCGGTCCGATCGTTATCGGACAAGCCTGTGAGTTTGATTACTCCGGAACGCAAGCATGTAAAGCCCTAAGACAACTGGGTTATGAAGTGGTGCTGGTTAACTCCAATCCGGCGACGATCATGACCGATCCGGGCATGGCGGATGTGACATATATTGAACCGTTGAATGTGAAACGGCTGACCGAGATTATCGCCAAAGAGCGGCCCGATGCATTACTGCCGAACCTTGGCGGGCAATCGGCCCTCAATCTTTGTTCGGAGCTTGCCAAAGCCGGGGTGCTGGATACTTACGGCGTGAAAGTCATCGGCGTGCAGTTGGATGCCATTGAACGGGGTGAAGACCGGATCGCTTTTAAAGAGACGATGAACCGGTTGGGCGTGCCGATTCCCAAGAGCGAGCCGGCGTATTCGGTGGAGGAGGCGGAAAAGATTGCGGCTGAACTGGGCTATCCGGTGGTGATCCGTCCGGCGTATACCCTGGGTGGAACCGGTGGCGGTTTGGTCTATAATGTAGAAGAGTTGCGGGTTGTGGCCAGCCGGGGAATTGCCGCCAGTATGGTGGGGCAAATCCTGGTAGAAGAGTCGGTGCTGGGCTGGGAAGAGTTGGAGCTGGAAGTGGTCCGGGACGCCAAAAATCAGATGATTACCGTCTGTTTTATCGAGAATGTGGACCCCATGGGCGTACACACGGGGGATTCGTTCTGCGTTGCCCCGATGTTGACCGTTAGCCCTTCCGTGCAACAACGTTTACAGAAATACGCATATGCTATCGTTGAAGCGATCCAGGTAATCGGCGGGACCAATGTCCAGTTCGCCTACGACCCCAAGACCGACCGGATCGTGGTCATTGAGATCAATCCGCGGACTTCCCGTTCGTCGGCGTTGGCATCCAAGGCTACCGGGTTCCCCATTGCCATGGTTTCCGCGCTGCTGGCGGCCGGGTTGACCTTGGACGAAATCCCCTATTGGAGGGACGCTTCTCTCGACAAATATACGCCTTCCGGGGATTATGTGGTCGTTAAGTTTGCCCGGTGGGCGTTTGAGAAATTCAAGGGATCCATCGACAAGCTGGGCACGCAGATGCGGGCTGTCGGTGAGGTCATGAGTATCGGCAAAAACTTTAAAGAAGCCCTTCAAAAAGCTATTCGTTCCTTGGAGATCGGCCGTTACGGATTGGGATTTGCCAAGGATTTCAACAAGCGTTCCCTGGCGGAGTTGTTGGAAATGCTGAGGGAACCCTCCAGCGAACGCTACTTTATCATGCACGAGGCCTTACGTAAAGGCGCGACCGTGGAACAGTTGCATGAAATAACCCATGTGCACCGCTGGTTTATCGCGCAAATCCAAGAATTGGTCCAACTGGAGGAGGCTCTCTTGAAATACAAAGGGAGCCGGTTGCCTGATGAATTATTGCGCCAGGCCAAACTGGACGGGTTTTCCGATCGTTACCTGGCCAAGATTTTAGACCAGTCGGAGACGGAAATCCGCCAGCAACGCTTAGCGCTGGGAATTCGGGAAACGTGGGATGCGATCCCGGTGAGCGGGGTCGACAAGCCCTCCTATTATTACTATTCCACCTATAATGGGAATAAGCCGGACCAGAGCGTCACCAGCAACCGGCGGAAAGTGATGATTCTCGGTGGTGGCCCCAACCGGATCGGCCAGGGAATCGAATTTGACTATTGTTGTGTGCATGCGGCTTTTGCGTTGCGGGATCTGGGGTTCGAGACCATTATGGTCAATTGCAACCCGGAAACGGTTTCGACGGATTATGACACCTCTGACAAATTGTATTTTGAACCCTTGACGTTGGAGGAAGTTCTCAGTATCTATGAGAAGGAACAGCCGGACGGGGTCATTGTCCAATTCGGCGGGCAAACGCCGTTAAATCTGTCCGGAGAATTGGCCCGGGCCGGGGTGCGGATCTTGGGGACTTCTTCGGAGACCATCGATCTGGCGGAGGATCGGGATCGGTTCCGGGCGATGATGGATAAGTTAAACATTCCGATGCCGGAATCGGGCATGGCCAGTACGGTGGAAGTGGCCTTGGAGGTTGCCAATCGCATCGGATACCCGGTGATGGTCCGGCCTTCGTATGTGTTGGGCGGCCGGGGCATGGAAGTGGTTTATGATGATGAGCAGTTACGGCTGTATATGGCAGCTGCTGTGGATGTGACACCGGAACGGCCGATACTTATCGATAAATTCCTGGATAATGCGATTGAGGCTGAAGCAGATGCCATTGCCGATGAAACCGGCGCCTTCGTTCCGGCGGTGATGGAACATATTGAATTGGCCGGTATTCATTCCGGCGATTCGGCTTGTGTGATTCCACCGGTAAGCATTCCGGAGCGACATATCGAGACCATTTGCGAGTATACCCGGAAAATTGCCCGTGAACTTCAAGTGGTCGGATTGATGAATATCCAATATGCCATTGCCGGGGATCGGGTATATGTGCTGGAAGCCAATCCGCGGGCTTCGCGGACGGTGCCTTTGGTTTCGAAGATCGCCAATATTTCCATGGCCCGGATCGCCACCCAATTGATGATGGGCGGCCAGAAGGTGAAAGATTTGGCCATGGAACGGAGGACCATTCCGTATTATGGAGTGAAAGAAGCCGTATTTCCCTTTAATATGCTGCCGGAAGTCGACCCGGTCCTGGGGCCGGAGATGCGGTCCACCGGCGAGGTCCTCGGCTTGGCGGACTCCTTCGGGTTGGCTTTCTTCAAAGCGGAGGAGGCCACCCAGGTTTCGTTGCCGGATCACGGCACGGTTTTAATCAGTGTGGCGGAGAAAAGTCCGGCTGTATTGGAGATTGCCCGGGAACTGGTGGCCTTGGGCTTTACGCTGAAGGCGACCGCCGGAACCCATCAGTATTTGGCCGGAGCCGGGATTCCTTCGGAATTGGTCCGCAAGCTGAATGAAGGCCGTCCGAACATTGTGGACGAAATTATGAATCAACGGATTCAACTGGTGATTAATACGCCTATCGGAAAACGGAGCCAGACGGACGACTCGTATATCCGGAAAACGGCGATTAAATATAAAATCCCCTATATAACCACTTTAGCGGCTGCTTTGGCCAGTGTGAAAGGGATTGCGGCGTATCGCGACGCCAAACGGGGAGAGGCAAAGGTCAAATCCCTCCAGGAATACCATCGGGATATAAAGATGTGATTTGGGATAATTCAATTTTGTGACGGCATGGAATACTCTATAGCTAGAAAGGTAGCAAGGGGGGGTATTCTTGATGCCGGATATCGTCTATTCCACCGGTCCCATTGAACGTGAGAACGGTGTGGATGAACTCCGTCTGAAAGCATTGAACAACTCTGCGGCGACGGCGGAGGTTTTTGTAACCATATACAATTTGAACGGAACCAAGGAGGTCTATTACAACGACAACTTTACCTTGGATCCGTTTTCTTCCAATTACGTGTTTGTGGATATCCCGGAAGTAGCCCAATTTGAGGTGGAATTTACCGTCACCAATCCGGAAGTATTGGTGGCGGTCTTTGCCGCCAATGCGGAGACGGATACGTTTAGTGCAGCCAATTCCGTCCGCCATGGCGAGATGGTGAATATATCGGCAGGTGTATAGCAAAAAGGAGGCGCAAGGCCTCCTTTTTCGATGAACATCTTGAGCTTCGTAACAGATTCAGTAATAATAAGAATATCTGGAATATTATTTCTTCCTTTTCAAAGGTGATACGATGGACAAAGCCACATTCCTCGAGAATCTAAGGAGCAAGGTGATTCAGAAATGCTTCAAGTGCCGGATGAGGAATACCTGCAGAAATGTGGTCTTCGGATCGGGAGATCCCGATGCGAAGTTGATGATCATCGGTGAAGGCCCGGGCGAACAGGAAGATATTCAAGGGCTTCCGTTGGTGGGGCCTGCCGGCCAGAAGCTGGATAAGGCCCTTGAAAAGTTGGGAATTAATCGGGCGGAATTATATTTAACCAATATCGTTTTGTGCCGGACCGATGTGTATAACCGGACGCCGGTGCCTGAAGAATGGAATAACTGCCGGCCCAGGCTGGACATGCAGATCCAGATCATTAAGCCCAAAGTCATCCTGGCACTGGGCTCCGCTTCATGCCGCTGCCTCATCAGCGAAGATTTCAGGATCACCAGGGGAAGGGGCAGGATTCATCAATATCTTGGAATACCGGTGGTCCCAACGTATCATCCGTCTTACTTCCTGCACCAAGAAGGTTTTATCCGGCAGAGCCTGAAACCCGGTACAAGCGCTTATGCGGACGCTGTAGCAAAACTGAAGAAGAGCATGGAAGATTTCCTGGCGGACATCAAAACCGCCTATGACATGGCTGTATCCTGATCCTTCAGTCTTTCCATCGCAACGATGCTTGGCAGATATATTGAAAGAAACGTTTGGTGTTATGATCCCGAAGACTGAGGATGTACACGTAGCGGTCGGGCGCAATCCACAAGGCGTTTGCATTGCCGCTGAATATTATTACAGACAAAGATATTAAAGGGAAGAGACATGAATTTTACGACAGCATTATTGGACTGGTATCGTCGGCAGGCGAGAAAACTGCCGTGGAGAGAGACGAAAGATCCTTATGCGATTTGGGTATCCGAAGTGATGCTTCAGCAGACGCAGGTCGACACGGTTATCCCTTATTATCAACGGTTTATGGAACGGTTTCCTTCGCTGCAGGCCTTGGCGGAGGCCGATGAAGCCGAGGTGTTGAAATATTGGGAGGGCTTGGGTTATTACCGGCGTGCCCGCCTTCTGCTTCAAGGGGTTCGGGAAGTTCAAGCCAAGTACGGCGGGAACATTCCAAGCAAACCGCAATTATTGAAGGCGTTGCCGGGGGTCGGTGACTATATGGCCGGTTCCATTGCCAGCATTGCCTTTAACCTGCCGGTTGCCGCGGTGGATGGCAATGTCAGCCGCGTGATCAGCCGGATCCTGGCCATTGAGGACGATCCGTCCCGGGCTCCGGTACGCCGCCGTATTACGGCATGGGTCCAGGAGCGGTTCCCCCAAAGGGAAGCCGGCGATTATACCCAGGCTTTGATGGAATTGGGTGCTTTGGTGTGTACTCCGAAACGGCCCCGTTGTTCGGATTGCCCGGTGCTGCCGTTTTGCAAGGCTTCCGGGAACGATCCTGAACAGTATCCGGTGAAGCGGAAGAAAGCGGAGGTTCCGGAAGAACGGCGTATCGTTTTAATGATCACCTGGAACGGACGGCGTTTGCTGGTACAACGGCCGAATACGGGGTTGATGGCGGGTTTCTGGGAATATCCCCATATTGAGGCGGCTGCCGGAGATGACGCCCAGCGTTTGGCGGAAGAGTGGGCTGAACGGAATTTGGGAGAACGCCTGAATTTCAGGTTTTTAAGAAAGATGACCCATGTTTATTCCCATTTACGTTGGAACTTAGAGATTTATCAGGCGGTCCGGGAGGAAACGGGGGACTGCCCGGCGACGATAGGCCGTTGGTTTTCCCCGGAGGAAGAAGCCCGGTTGTCGCGGGTGGCTTTTGTGAGAAAATTATCCCGGCAGAATCCTTGATTTATGCCGGATCCGGTCGATTCGGATAGATAAGCGCCGAGAAATACGGAATAATAAAGAAGGTAATCATGGCGGCAAAGAAGAATAAGAGGTTTTGTATTGAATACATGAAAGGGGTGTTAAACATATGCTCCTGGAAGGGAAAACCATTTTAATCACCGGAGTGCGCAACAAATGGAGCATTGCATGGGGAATAGCCGAAGCAGCAGCTAAGTTCGGCGCCAATTTGATATTTACCAGTCAGACTGCCAGAGAATGCGAAGAAACCCGGCGCCTGGTGTCGTCCATTGGCGATTATGAGGTGTATGAGCTGGATGTTTCGTCGGACGAAGCTATCGAAAAGCTGTTTGAGACGTTGAAACAACGTTCCGTCCGGCTTGACGGTGTAGTTCATGCCATTGCCGGGGCCAAAGCCGGCGATCTTCATGCGGATTTCTTATATACTTCCCGGGAAGGTTTTGCATCGGCAATGGATATCAGCGTATATTCCCTGGTGGCGCTGTGCCGTGCCGCCTTACCCTTAATGAATGAGGGAGGAAGCATCATTACGCTGTCTTACTTGGGATCCGAGCGGGTGGTACCGGGTTATAACGTGATGGGGGTTGCCAAAGCCGCGTTGGAAGCCAGCGTCCGTTATTTGGCCCATGACATGGGGCCCAAAGGGGTTCGTGTGAATGCCATCTCAGCCGGGCCGATAAAAACTGCAGCAGCCCGGGGAATTCAGAATTTCAGCAGCTTGTTGAATATGATCAGCGAAAAGGCGCCGCTGCGCCGAGGTGTTACCGCAGCCGACATCGGGAATACCGGAGTATTTCTCCTTAGTGACCTGGCCGGCGGAATCACCGGCGAAGTGCTCTATGTTGACAGCGGATTCAATATCATGGCGATATAATCCCGGCTAAATCGTTCGTTTTTACCGATACCCTCCTGTCGGCCGGAGAGTATGATGGGTTACCGGATGTATAATTCTGTGACATCCGGTGTCCGTAAAACGGCCAAAGGAGGGATTTTTTTGTCACGGAAGCGATACGAGCAGAGGGATCAAGGGTATCATCTGCATCTCTTTCAAAATCTGACGACGATTGACGATGGCCATCTGCATGCCATGTTCAATGTGACTTCGGTGGAACCGGACACCCGAAAACACCGGCATCGTTATGAAGGCCGGACCACTGTTAACCGGGGACATGATCACCGCTATCGGGGACGGACCGGGGAGCCGATTCAGTCGGGATCCGGTCACTATCACCGGTATAACGGAGAAACGTCCCGGGACGAAGGGCATGACCACGACTATCGGGGAACCACCAGTGTCTGGAGACCCCGAAGTAACAGGGAATGGATGTAATCGGGTATCGAGTATCAAGTATCAGATCCTAGGTACTGGGTGCTGGGTACCGGATACCGGGTTAGGAGGGAACGCGAAGGCGTTCCTGATTTTATTTATGATGTATGTCAAATAACTCATTCTATTCCGTCAACTTACAGTGTACAATAGAAGAGCGGTATGGTAATCCATGGGTTTTGCGGGGTAGCCGGATGAGAAAAGTGCAGTGTATATGGTTTATCTTGGGTTTAATTATGGTGACGGGCTGGGCGGCAATCTCTCCAACGTTCTCGGACAAAGTGATTGAAGAAGAGATCTCCGTGGTACGTTTGGCGGCGGTTGGGGACGTGATCATGCATTTGCCCGTTGTTCGTTCGGGATATCGGTCGGAGACGGACGGTTATGATTTTCGGCCTTGTTTTGAAGAGGTCAGGGAGTATTTATCCGATGCCGATATTGCCGTGGCTGTCTTGGAAAGCCCGTTGGCGGAGATAAAAGACCGCAAATTTACAGGCTATCCGCTTTTTAAAGCTCCTCCGGCTATAGCCGATGCTTTACAATGGGCAGGTATCGACCTGGTGTTTACAGCCCACAACCATTCTCTGGATCAGGGGGCTGCCGGAGTCCGGCATACATTAACCTATCTTGACCGGATAGGCCTGGCGCATACCGGAAGTCGTTTGCGGTCCGAGGATCCGGACTATGCAATATTCGATATCAACGGGATTCGACTTGGTTTTTTATCGTATACCACTTCAACCAATGGCATTCCACTGCCGGCGAATGCCCCGTATTTGGTGAATGTATTGGATTTTAAAACGTTACCGATGACCGTTGCCAAGTTGAAGGAGCTGGAGGCGGACGTAATTATCACTGCTTTGCATGACGGAGTGGAGTATCAACGTTGGCCGTCCCGTGAACAGCGAACCGTGGTCCAGAAACTGTTGGAGGCGGGGGTAGATATCGTTTTAGGCAGTCATGTCCATGTGATCCAGCCCTTTGAGTATCAGACCGTTGTCAATAAGGACGGCTCTTCCCGGGAATGCTTTGTCGCCTATTCTTTGGGCAATTTTCTGTCCAATCAGCAATGGCGATACAGTGACTGCGGCTTAATGTTGACGCTGGAGATAGAAAAAAGTTCGAAACGGCCCGGTGTGACTGTGCGTTTGGACAATTATCAACCGGTATGGGTCCATCGTTATCCTACACAGGGCCGGTACATTTACCGGCTTAAATTGGTCAAGGGCCCGGTGTGCGACGATCCGGACCCCCGTTTAGACAGTACAGCCAGAAAACGTATGGAAGAGGTTTGGAAAGAGATGGAAGATCTTCTGGCTCGATGGAGGAAAGACAGGGAAAAGGATGCCGGGTATTAGGTACTGGATGCTGAGTACTGGGTTTAGGTGAGGAACGTTCTACGGTCCTTTCATAATTCATAAAGAACAAAGGAACGCAAACGCGTTCCTTCCAATATCCATAACCCGGGCCGGAACCCAGTATCTGTACCCTGTGAACTGTGCACTGTGAACCAGGACCATTATTGTATTTGCTTCGCCGATATGATGACCACCGGTTCGATGGGGACGTCATTGTGATAACCGACGCTGCCGGTTTCCACTTTTTCGATCCGGGCGACCACATCCATCCCTTCGACAACCCGGCCGAATACGCAATATCCGTAGCCGTCGGGGGATTTGGTCCGGTGATCCAGGTGGGGATTGTCCACGGTATTGATAAAGAATTGAGAGGTAGCGCTGTCAACGACCATCGTACGGGCCATGGCAATGGTTCCTTTGGTATTTTTTAAGCCGTTGTCAGCTTCGTTTTTAATCGGGGCCTCCGTGGGTTTTTGCTCCATGTCGGCGGTGAAGCCGCCGCCCTGGATCATGAATCCGGGAATGACCCGATGGAAGATGGTACCGTCATAAAATCCGGATTCGACGTATTTCAGGAAATTGGCGACGGTAAGCGGCGCTTTATCGGGATAAAGTTCCAGGGTGATGCTGCCGAACGTCGTTTCCAAAACCACCCGGGGCGCCGGGCCGGTTGTTTCCTGCGGCGTATCTGTATCCATGGAAATGTCCTCCTTGGGTTGGTCTGAGGTTTTGTTGAGTATCAGCAAGACAGAGCCGGCGATGATGATGGCAAGGATAATGCATAACGAGATTAAAAAGGCTTTGTTCTGAAAGAGGTTTGAATTCATGGTATCACTCCAATGCGGTTGTTATACCGAAAATTTGGAATAAAATCACCGGATGTACTCTTTTACGTTAACAAAAAAAGCCGGGGGCGTCAAGTTCGGCCCGTCATCTGCCGGGCCATTTCTGTGTTAAAATAGGTGGGTGGACCTATTGGGCAGGGGGGTGAGGTTATGCTGGAAGAAGCGGTACGGGTATTGCAAAAATATTTTGGATATCCGAGTTTTCGGGAAGGACAAGCTAAGATTATCGCCAGTATTCTTGAGAAGAACGATACCTTTGCCATCATGCCGACGGGTGCTGGGAAATCTCTCTGTTATCAAATTCCCGCCCTCCTTTTTCCCGGCACGACGCTGGTGATCTCGCCGTTGATATCGTTGATGAAAGATCAGGTGGATGCATTAAAGGATGTGGGGATTTCCGCATCCTTCATCAACAGCTCCCTTACTCAACGGGAACTGAATATGCGTCTGGAAGAAGCCAAAACCGGCCAATACCGGGTATTATATGTGGCTCCGGAACGGTTGGATTCCGAGGACTTTCTGGCATTGGCGGGCCAAATGACCATCGGTTTGGTGGCGATTGACGAAGCCCATTGTGTATCCCAGTGGGGTCATGACTTTCGTCGCAGTTACCGGTTGATTCCCAAGTTCGTCCGAAGACTGCCGGAACGTCCGGTGATGGCTGCCTTTACGGCAACCGCTACCGAAGAAGTCAAAGCCGATGTCATCAAACTGTTGGATTTGAAGGATCCTCATATTTATGTTACCGGATTTGACCGTCCCAATCTCCATTTCAGGGTATTGCGCAATCAAAATAAAGAACGTTTTCTTTTGGAATATTTGGAGGCCCATCCCGGAGATTCGGGGATTATCTATGCGGCCACCCGTAAAGAAGTGGATAAAGTCTATGCCAAATTGAAAGCCAAAGGGTTTCCGGTGGGGAAATACCATGCCGGAATGACCGATAAGGAAAGGGCATTGGCCCAAGAAGAGTTCGTCTTCGATAACGTCGGGCTGATGGTGGCCACCAATGCTTTTGGAATGGGCATCGACAAATCCAATGTTCGGTTCGTCATCCATTATAACCTACCGAAAAATATGGAGTCCTATTATCAGGAAGCGGGACGGGCCGGTCGGGACGGGGAGCCCGGTGAATGTATTTTGTTATATTCGCCCCAGGACATTATCATCCAAAAGTTCCTCATCGAACAGTCGGTCTATTCGCCTGTCCGTCAGAAACATGAATATCAAAAGCTGCAAATCATGGCCGATTATGCCCATACGTCGCAGTGTCTCCGTAAATTTATCCTGGAATATTTCGGTGAAGACGATGTGCCCGATCATTGCGGCAATTGCGGCAATTGCCTGGATTCATCCGAATGGGTGGATATGGCCGAGGATGCCCAGAAAATTATCTCCTGTATCGTCCGGATGGGCGAGCAGTACGGGACGACCGTCATCGCCGAAGTTTTGAAGGGCTCCAGGACCAAAAAAGTGCTTCAGCAGCGGTTCGACAGGTTGTCAACCTATGGCCTGATGCGGCAATATACGACAGCGGAGATCCGTGACCTGATCAATTGGCTGATCGCCGAAAACTATTTGCAATTGACCGAAGGCAAATATCCTGTGGTTAAGCTGCGTCCCAAAGCGTATCAGGTATTGAAAGGGGAAGAGCCGGTATATCAGCGGAGAGCTTTCCAACCGGTGCGGACTGCGGAGGATGAGGAACTTTTTGAAACCCTAAGAGGGCTGCGAAAACGGATCGCCGATCGGGAAGGCGTTCCTCCGTATATCGTATTTGCCGACGGTACGCTGCGGGAAATGTGCCGGAGTATCCCGGGGACCATGGCTGAACTGGCCCGAATTAAAGGGGTCGGTGAAACCAAGCTGCAAAAGTACGGGTTGGAATTTTTGGAGATTTTGAAGGCGTACCGGGGAGAGGAACGGGAAACCGCTGTTTCGCTGTCGTCACAGGAAACCGGGGAACCGGCGAAGACGAAAGTACCCAGCCATCTCCAGACCTGGCAACGGTTTAACGATGGGCTGTCCGTGGAAGCGATTGCCCGCGAACGGGACTTGACAGAGGAAACCGTTAAGATGCACCTCCTGCGTTGTCACAGGGAAGGGCTGGCGGTGGATTGGGACAGGGTCATTGATCCCGATACGGAAATCCTGGTATTGGGGAAAATTGCCGAACTGGCTACGATTAAGCTGAAACCGTTGAAAGCAGCCCTTCCGGAGGATGTCAGTTATGCCGACATTCAGGTCGTGATTGCCCGCCACCGGAAACAAAACGATTTCGGATGATTTATCCATGCATGTTACAGCTTTCCGGAACGGATGATGGAGATGATGAGCCAAAGCCCCATTATGACGGCGACGATGAATCCCAGCTCGGATATGGGCAGCCGCCATAAAAAGGAGTCTGCAGACTTTTGGGCGATGAGGGAAGTCCCGATGATGATGGAGGCGATGATCAAGCTGAAGGACAGCCGGTTTCCGAGACGGCCGGTTTTTTGCATAAATTCTTCAAAATAGAGATGCTCGATGGTTAGCTGCAGTTTTCCTTCTTCGACGCGGCGTAAAACCTGGTGGAGCATTTCCGGAATTTCAGCCAGGGATGTGACAGTGTTTATCGTATAATCCCTGGCTTTTTTGATAAGGCGGTTGGGTTCCAGCCGGTACCGGATGAGTTTGCGGACCAGTGGCTGAACGGCGGTGACCCAATCCAAGGTAGGGTCCAGGCGTTCTACCAGGCTTTCCAACAACAGGATGCTGCGGGACACCATGACCAGTTCTCGGGGAATATGAATGTGATGTTTCAGGGCAATTTTAATGATCTCCTGAAAGAGCGGGCCGATGCGGATTTGGTCCAGAGTCCGGGAGTGATACTTGTCCAGGAGAGTGTAAATATCCCGGCGCAGAGCGGCTTTGTCCACTGGTATATCAGAAGAGCCCAGCCGGATGAGGAGATTGGCAACGCCATCGCTGTCTTTGGTATATCCTTTGATGAAGAGAAACAACAATTGATCCCGGAATACCTCGTCGATCCGGCCCATCATCCCGAAGTCCATCAGGACAATGCAGCCGTCAGCGGTGATTTGGAAATTGCCGGGATGCAGGTCTGCATGGAAAAAACCGTCTTCCATGATTTGTTTGCAAAAGGCCGCCATTAATTCTTTGGCCATTTGTTGGGGAGAAAATTTGTCCCAGGCAATGTCCGCTCCGAGTTTCAGGCCAGGAAGGTATTCCATGACCAAAACTTTGGCGGTACTGTACTGTTTATAGATTTCCGGAATACGAATGCATTGAAAACTCTGAAGATTTTCCTTGAGCCGTGCGGCATTGGCGGCTTCGGTGGTGTAGTCCAATTCATCGCGGATGGTGGCAGCGAACTCTTCGGCCAGTCCGACCAGATGATGCTGGCGCGCCCAGTTGAAACGGGATTCCAGGAAATGGGCTACGTCGATGAGGATATCCAGATCCGCGCGGATTTTTTCGGCGATTTGGGCCCGTTGTACCTTGACGGCCACTGTTTTTCCGTCTGTGAGGACGCCGCGGTGGACTTGTCCGATGGAGGCTGTGGCCAACGGCACGGGATCCAGATGGTTGAAGACAGCCGCCAGAGACCGACCCAGTTCTTGTTCGATGGTGGCTTGGACGGTCGGAAAAGGTTCGGGGTTTACCTTATCCTGCAATTGCTCAAGTTGATCGATATATGCGGGAGGCAGGAGTTCCGGACGGGTGCTCAAAAGTTGTCCGAGCTTGATAAAGGTGGGTCCCAGTTCCTCCAAAACCCGGCGCAGGCGCTCGGCGGTAACGGCGGTAGGTTCGGTTATTTCCGTTTTGCGCCAAAAAGGAATGAAATTGATATTGATGTGGAGGGCTTCCAGAAGGTAGCCGAAACCATGCCGGGTTAATACACTGAGAATTTCCCGATATCGCCGGATATATTTATAATGGTGGATTACGGACCGTTTCATCGCATTCCTCAGCCAGGCATCGTTCTTGTGTTCATCGCGAAACTTGGATATAATTAGATGACACAGAAAATTTGTCCATTCTGTATTTTTTGGGAGGGAAATTGTTATGAAAAGGTTTGGTTTTGTTTTACTCTGTCTGGTGCTGGTCTTTATGGTTGCTTTTTCGGTTTACGGTGCCAAGTATAATTACATTTTGGCAACGGGCGGCACGGCCGGTACCTATTATCCCTATGGAGGGGCCATTGCACAGCTTTTTAACACGAAATTGAAAGACATGAATGTGACGGCCCAGGCTACCGGCGCTTCCGTTGAGAACATCCGATTAGTCAACAAAGGCGAAGCGGAATTGGCCATTGTCCAAAATGACGTGATGGACTATGCCTTTAATGGAACCGAAAATTTCAAAGGTCAGAAAGTTCAAGGGTTCCGGGCTATGGCCACCCTTTATCCGGAAGTGGTTCAAATTGTAGTATCCCCTGAAAGCAAGATCAAATCCGTCGCCGATATGAAGGGAAAACGGATTTCTGTCGGTGCCGCAGGAAGCGGAGTGGAAGCCAATGCCCGTCAAATCTTGGAGGCCTACGGTTTAACGTATAAGGATATTAAAGTCAGTTATCTTTCGTTCAGCGAATCGGAGAATGCCTATAAAAACAAACAATTGGACGGTTTCTTTGTAACGGCCGGTATTCCCAATGCGGCAATTCAGGCGTTGTGTGCCACCCACGATATTAACGTACTTTCCATTGACAAAGCGACTTTGCAAAAATTGAGCGCCAAATACCCGTTCTACACTGCGTATACCATTCCGAAATCTGCCTATAAAGGGATGGACAACGATGCGGTGACCGTTGCGGTTAAGGCCACGCTGATCGTTAAGAAAGATTTGGATACTCAAATGGTATACAACTTAACTAAGACCTTATTTGAAAACAAAGCCGAATTGGCCAAGGCGCACGCCAAAGGAAACGAGCTTGATCTGAAGAGCGCAGTTGAAGGCTTGTCGGTTCCGCTGCATCCGGGAGCCGAAAAATACTTTAAGGAAAAAGGCATCCTTAAAAAGTAAAAAATGAATATGAAGGCTTTATTGGAAAACATAAAGTCGGCGTTGGTCATGCCGGGGAGATGTTTCCCCCGGCATGGCGTTATTTTGATGATCGTTGCGGTTTTGGCGGCCATGGTGTTGGTCCCGTTTCGGATGAGCCTAGTGGTTGAAACCGAAAACCATCGGCTGCTTCGCTGTTGGGATGTCCGGCCCGGGGACGAGTTTGTGATAACGTATACGCATTCAGTGAATAAAAGTCCGGTGGAGGAATATTTCCGAATTCGGGAGGATTATGCGGTAGTATTGATCAAGACTGCCTTTCGTTCCTTCGGGGTGGGGATACCCAGCGAATTGGCAGGTGGCGAAGAACTTCGCGTATTTCCCGATCGAATGGAGATCGTCAATATCAACCGGGTCATTCCGCAGATCGTTTTGGCCGTGGGGACGGTCGCCGATCATCAGCTTACCGTCGGAGGGCGTCGAATGAAGATGACGGATTTCGCCAAACCTCAACAGACGGTCCGAATCTATACACGAAAGGTATCAGCTTACGATCTATTAAGGAGAGATTTGCATGAGTGAAAGAGTTGTATCCCAGGAACCGGTGGTCGAATCATTGGATCATCATGAAATTGATCAAATTATGTCCCAGTATGACAAAGAGTACGGCTATCGGAAACTGACGGGGTTTTTCCATTATCTGATTGCCGGGATTGCCATCGTGTTTTCCGTTTTTCAGCTGGCTACGGCCTGGTTCAGCACTATGCCGGCCCAGCTGTTACGGGCTGTTCATTTAATATTTGTGCTTTTATTGACCTTTTTGCTCTATCCGGCAACCCGGTCCATGTCCAGGAAGAAAATGCATTGGAGCGATGTGGTTTTGGGCGCGCTTGCCGCTGGGGTGGTCGGCTATATTGTTGTCAATTATCAGGCGTTGATTATGCGAGCCGGAGATTATACAACCCTTGACGTGGCCGTAGGAATTTGCGGAATTGTTTTGGTGTTGGAGGCTTGCCGGCGGGTGGTCGGCGTTCCGTTTTTGATTCTTACCGGTTTTTTCTTGGTGTATGCTTATTTAGGCCCTTATATGCCGGGTTTTTTAAACCATCGGGGATATTCTGTCGAACGCATTGTAACCCATATTTTTTACACCACTGAAGGAATTCTGGGAATTCCGTTGGGAGTTTGTGCTACCTTCATCTTTTTGTTCATTTTGTTCGGTGCTTTCTTGGAAAAGACGGGTATCGGCAAGTTTTTCATCGATTTGGCCAATGCTGTCGCCGGGTTTGCCGCGGGCGGTCCGGCTAAAGTGGCAGTATTGACCAGCGCGTTGGAGGGGACGGTTTCCGGAAGTTCCATCTCCAATACGGTGGGTTCCGGAAGTTTCACGATTCCGATGATGAAGAGTTTGGGGTATAAACCGGAGTTTGCCGCTGCCGTGGAGGCCGCCGCTTCCACCGGAGGGCAGATTATGCCGCCGATTATGGGTGCAGCCGCGTTTTTGATGGCGGAAACGTTGGGAATTCCCTATATCGAGCTGGCGAAAGCAGCGGTCATTCCTGCTCTGCTTTATTTTATCGGGGTATGGATCATGGTTCATCTTGAAGCCAAAAAACTGGGACTGAAAGGGATGAGCAGGGATCAACTTCCGTCTTTATGGAAAGTTCTTAAGGAACAGGGACATTTGTTTATCCCGCTGGTTGCCATTATTTACTTTTTAGCTGAAGGAACCACACCGATGCATGCGGCATTATACGGTATCGGATTTTCGATCCTTGCCAGTTTGCTTCGGAAGAATACGCGAATGAGCTTTAAAGACTTTGTGGAAGCTCTGGAGATGGGCGGCCGGAATATTATTGCGGTCGCTGTGGCCTGTGCTGCTGTAGGGATTATTATCGGAGTGACCACGTTGACCGGATTGGGATTGAAGATGGCCTCCGGATTGCTCAGCCTTTCCGGCGGAATTAAGATTTTAACCTTGTTCTTTACGATGATTGCTTCCCTAATCATGGGGATGGGATTGCCGACTACGGCCACTTACCTGATTACGGCCACCATTACGGCGCCGGCTATCGTTCAGTTGGGCGTCCCGGTTTTGGCAGCCCATATGTTCGTGTTTTATTTTGGCATTGTGGCGGACATTACGCCTCCGGTGGCGCTGGCGGCGTATGCCGGGGCGGCCATTGCCAAGAGTAATCCTTTTAAAACGGGCATTACAGCGACCAAACTGGCGATTGCCGGATTTATCATTCCTTATATCTTCTGTTTCAACCCAGCGTTACTCCTGGTGAATACCACGCCGTGGCAGGTGGTGCAGATGGTCATCACGTCGTTGGTAGGGATGGTGGGCATCGGTGCGGCCATGGAAAATTATCTGGTCACCAAGACCAATTGGTTGGAACGGATTTTATTATTCGTCAGCGGCCTGTTGTTGATCGATCCCAAATTGGTTACCGATATTATCGGTTTGGTGCTCATCGGAGGAGTATGGATATATCAGCGCCGTGCGGTTAAACGGAAGAGCGAAGAATCCCTGGAGTTGTCTGCCTGATGTATAGGAACTACCGGTATTTAACCGGTAGTTTTTTGTATCAATGAACTTCACGGGGGAGCCTGGGACATTTCAAATTTTCTTTAACGCCAGATCCGGTGTTTTCCGGAGCGGCCAATAATTGTGTTGTACCATAATGAAGCATCTCTTGTATCCGTAGAAAATAAGAAAATGGGGCCGCTTTGGTGCGGTGTGGACGGGCTAATTTAACTGTATCTTATTTTTATTCCGGCAAGAATAGCGAATTCACAGCAGAATTCGGCGCATAGTCCTTATTGAACGCTTCGGCCCATGGATTCATATGATAAATAGGAAAAAGGCACAATGGGGTCAGGCGAAGGGGGTACATGTGTGACGCTTATCGGTGATTTTTTAATTTTTACATTGCCGTTGATTACGGCTGGTGTGGTGTATGCCTTGACGGCCGCCGGTATTTATTTGAGCAATAAGTATCGGAATAATCAATTGGTGCAGGCCTTGCTCATCCTCAATCAACTGGTGATGGATGTGGTGAAAGAATTGAACCAAAGTGTGGTGGAGGATTTGAAAGCCGCCCGGGCCGACGGCAAATTAACCGCTGATGAAGCAAAACAGATTAAAGACAAAGCCATTGATCTAATCTTGAGTCGGCTGGACAGCGGCTTTATCCGGGTGATTCAGGGAGTGTTCGGTTCGGTTTATCCTGTGGTATCCACCAAGATTGAGGCGGCCATCTTTGATCTGAAACATTGAAAAAGAGCGACGACTTTTAGGAGGTTTGGATGGGAATTCAGTTCGATCGCGAAAAATGTACCGGGTGCGGGAAATGCGTGGATATTTGCCCTGGGGATTTGCTGTATTTGGATGGCAACGGCCGAAGTTGCATCCGCCGCCAGGCAGATTGTTGGGATTGTATGGCTTGTGTCAAAGCCTGTCCCGCCGGTGCGTTGGAAACCAGATTGGCCTATAGTCTGGCTGCCTTTGGCGCCCGTTTAATTCCCAAGGTGAAAGAGGATGAAATCGCTTGGGAGTGCATTTATCCGGACGGGAAGCATGAAACCTTTGTTATCCCGCGTTAGCGATGTTAAATTAAAGTAAATTTTCTAAAAATGGAAGCTTTTAAACTGACAATTAAATACAGGAGGGTTGCCCTCCCTATTTTTTTTATGTTATACTGAAACGACAATAAATTATGCCAAGGGTTCGTATAAGTATGACGGAGAATTTCATGACCATCGCTTTTTTTTATGTGATGGTGAAATTCTCTTATTTATGCAGGACTTGGTCTGGGAGGGAAAATATTGGAGATTGTAGCGAAAGACAATTTAGCACCGAAAATTGTGCGATTTGTGATTAAAGCTCCGGCGATTGCCGCAAAAGCCCAACCCGGACATTTTGTGGTGGTCCGAGTGAGTGAAACGTCGGAACGGATTCCGTTAACCATTGCGGACTATGACCGGGAGCAAGGAACCATTACCTTGATCGTTCAAGAGGTCGGGAAAAGTTCGGCGGTCATCAATTCACTGGAGGTTGGAGACTCGTTTCAAGATATTTTGGGACCGCTTGGTACGCCGTATCCCATTGAAAAAGTGGGGACTGTCGTCGGTGTGGCCGGCGGATTGGGCGCGGCGCCGTTATATCCCAAGGTGAAGGCGTTATACGAAGCGGGGAACCGGGTGATCGTCATTCTGGGCGCCCAGCGTAAAGAATTGCTGATTTTACAGGAGGAGTTGGCTGCGGTCTCCCATAAACTGTTAGTGACGACGGACGACGGAAGCTTTGGCCATAAAGGGTTGGTCACCGACGTGCTCCGCCAAGTGGTGGAAGAGGAGAAAATTGACGAAGTCATCGCCATCGGCCCGGTCCCGATGATGGAGGCCTGTGCCAACGTCACCCGGGAACGGAATATTAAGACAGTTGTCAGCTTAAATGCTGTGATGGTGGACGGTACGGGCATGTGCGGCGGATGCCGCGTCACCGTCGGCGGGGAAAGCAAATTCTGCTGCGTTGACGGGCCGGCTTTTGACGGATTGGCCGTGGACTTCAAGGAATTACGGCAACGGCAGCGTTATTATCACGAACAGGAAAAGCAGGCGTATCAGCAATATCATCAACACGGACAGGAGGGATGCCGATGTCACGCCAAATGATGCCGAAACAGGATCCGGAAGTCAGACGGCATAACTTTGAAGAAGTCGCTTTAGGATATACCCCGGAACAAGCTTTGCAAGAGGCGTCCCGTTGTTTAAATTGTAAAAAGCCGTTATGCGTCAAAGGCTGTCCGGTTGAAGTCCCCATCCCTGAATTTATCATGAAGATTAAAGCCAATGATTTTTCGGGGGCTGCGGCCAAAATTAAGGAGAAAAACAGCCTTCCGGCCATTTGCGGTCGGGTTTGCCCTCAGGAAACCCAATGTGAAAGCCAATGTATCCTCGGGAAGAAAGGGGAACCGGTAGCTATCGGGGCCCTGGAGCGGTTTGTTGCGGACCAGCAGGCTTTGGAGGGCCTTGGTGAAATTCCGCCCGTGGAGAAGCTTCCGTATAAAGCGGCGGTCATCGGTTCCGGCCCGGCCGGATTAACGGCTGCGGCGGACCTGGCGTTACAGGGCCTTGATGTCACGGTATTTGAATCGTTGCATGCTCCCGGCGGTGTGTTGCAATATGGAATCCCTCAATTTCGCCTGCCGAAAGATATCGTCGCCCGCGAAGTGGAATACATCAAGAAACTGGGGGTCAAAATTGAAACCAGCGTATTGGTGGGACAGACTGTCACTATCGAGGAACTGTTCGAACAGGGATATGATGTCATATTTATCGGAACCGGTGCCGGTTTGCCCTACTTCTTGAATATCCCCGGTGAAAATTTGAACGGCGTTTATTCAGCCAATGAGTTTTTAACCCGGGTGAATCTGATGAAAGCCTATCGTTTCCCCGAATATGACACACCGGTACGGATCGGTGAACGGGTGGCGGTTGTCGGCGCCGGAAACGTGGCGATGGATGCGGCCCGGACTTCCGTGCGTCTGGGTGCCAAGGAAGTTTACATCGTTTACCGGCGTTCTGCGGAGGAGATGCCGGCTCGGCGGGAAGAGATCGAAAATGCCGAAGAAGAAGGCGTGATCTTCAAACTGCTGACCAATCCTGTCCGGATCATTGGCAATGAAGCCGGTGAAGTGGTGGCCATGGAATGCGTCCAGATGGAGTTGGGCGAGCCGGACGCCAGCGGTCGGCGCCGTCCGGTGGTAAAGCCGGGCTCCGAGTTTCAGTTCCCGGTGGATAATGTGATCGTGGCCATCGGTCAGGGACCCAATCCCATCTTGTTGAAGAACACCGGCAATTTGGCGTTAAACAGCCGGGGATACATTGACGTTGATCCGGAAACGCTGGCTACCAGCATTCCTGGGGTTTATGCCGGCGGGGACATTGTGACCGGCGCGGCCACGGTGATTGCGGCCATGGGCGCCGGGAAGAAGGCGGCAAAGCATATGGTGGAATACTGTAAAAATAAGAAATAATAAATTTCCAGCGAAATAAGGATAAACGGATGACGCGTCATCCGTTTTCTTTTTTTGGATACACTATCTCCGGGTGATATCGGTGAGAGACCATGGACAAAATGTGGGGCCGTTGGATCGGGCCACACGGATCATTTTGGGTACGCTTCTCCTGATCGGACGTTATTTTTTTCAGATATCCGGAATCGTCGGCGAGGGTATGGTACTTCTCGGCGGATTATGGATCTGGGAAGGGTTTTTGGGTTATTGCCTGTTGTACGGAGTTTTAGGATGGTCGACCCGGCGGGGAGCGCCTGGGCGGCGGTAATCGCTGTTAACCTGATATTTATGGAAAAACGCATTGTCAAGTGCAGGGATATATCTTACAATAATTGTAGAAAATACTGACAGGCCCCTATTACGGGGCGGATTAGGAGAGGCGGATTGAAACCTGTGGGTTCAAGTTACACCGTTCCTAAAAGGACGACAGCGATTCATGCGAATGTCGATATTCCCGGTTCGAAAAGTATGACTAATCGGGCTTTATTATTGGCGGCTTTATCCGATCGTCCGGTGTTGTTGTCCAATGTGTCATTGAGCGACGACGGCCGGCATTTTATTGAATGTTTAAGAAAATTGGGTTTTCGCACGGATGCCAATCCGGAGCTGCGTCAGGTGAAAGTATACGGTTTGGGAGGTAAAGTCCCCAATCGTAAAGCGGAGATCCATGTGGGCAGTGCCGGAACTGCCGCCCGTTTTTTAACGGCGATGTTGGCTCTCAATGAAGGGGAATATCTGGTTGATGCTTCGCCTCAGATGAAAGCCAGGCCTATGAAGCCTTTGCTGGACAGTTTAACGGCGCTGGGGGCTAAATTTGATTATCTGGAATCTCCTTTCTGCCTGCCCTACCGGATCCGGGGGACCGGGTTTCGGGGGAATCGGGTAACGCTGGAGGCCAATATCAGCAGTCAGTTTTTGAGCGCTTTATTGTTAAGCGGCTGCAACGGGCCTGAAACGTTGCATATTGACATCAATGGGGAAGTGGCAGCCAAACCCTATGTGGATATGACCATCCGGATGATGGGGGATTTCGGGGTCCGGGTCGTGAATGACGGATACCGGCGGTTTGAGATCCCTCAGGGCCAACATTATCGAGGGACAGATTACCGGATTGAGCCGGATCTTTCCAATGCCTGTTATTTCTGGGCCATGGCCGTTTTGACCGGCGGTTCGGTGACGGTGCGGGGAAGCTCGCTCCGGGCGCTTCAGGGAGATATCCGGTTTCTGGAGATTTTAAAACAGATGGGGGCAACCGTTGCCGAGACCGAAGAGGGCGTTCGGGTGACCGGACCGGAACACGGCAAATTTCCCGGTATCGATGCGGACCTGGGGGATATGCCGGATCAGACCATGACATTGGCCGCTATGGCGCCTTTTGCCGAAGGGCCGACGACCATTCGGAATGTGGCCATTATCAAACATCATGAGTCCAACCGGTTGCAGGCCATTGTGACGGAGCTGTCCAGAATGGGCATCCGGGTGGAGGAGACCGGGGACGGCCTAATCATCTATCCGGGCATGCCGCGGCCGATAGTTGTTGAAACTTATGACGATCACCGGATGGCTATGGCCTTTGCTCTGATCGGCTTGCGCGCCGACGGCATTACCATTGCTAACCCCGAATGCACTGCCAAAACCTTTGCGGAGTATTTTGAGGTGTTTGATAAAGTGGTTCGGGAGTAGGTCTTGGGTTCCAGGTCATGGGTTATGGAAGGAACGCGTTCGCGTTCCTACCTGCCAGTACCTGTTTTCCATCTTTACCACGACTTCTCTGGTGTGGAATGAAAATTACCTATTGATTTGAGCTAAGGTTTATATTATAATTACTAATGCGTCATTGATGGCGGTGTAGCTCAGTTGGTACGAGCATGCGGTTCATACCCGCAGTGTCACTGGTTCGATCCCAGTCACCGCCACCAATATTTTTCTGTGATATGTGATCACCATGGACCACTAGCTCAGTTGGTAGAGCAGCTGACTCTTAATCAGCGGGCCATAGGTTCGAGTCCTATGTGGTCCACCATTTGAAATCATAAGGCTTTGCGAGTTTCGCAAAGCTTTTTTTATTGTCGTCCGAAACAGGTATTTTGCCATCAATTCACTTTTGTTATTTCTTTCGAGCCCTTTATGATTTATACTGAAAACACAAGAGGAGATAAAGGCGGGACTGTAGATGGAATTAAAGATGAAGCAGGCGGACGGCGGGGCGAACCGGAGTACTATAGGGTTTGGCGCATTAATGATCACGGCGATGGCAGCTTGGGGAGCCAGCTGGACGTCGGCGAAGCTCATTGCCGGAATGGCAGCTGCAGAAGTGTTGGTTTTTTGGCGGTTTTTGATGACGTTTATTTCGTTTATCCCGATTATCTTGTGGTCCAAAGAAAGCCTGCGCCTGAATGTGAAGGCGTTGGGCCTGACATTTCTTTCGGCGGTCTTGTTGATCGGTTATAACGAAGTGTTTTTTGCCGGCCTGCGCTATGGAGCAGCCGGCGTGGGCAGCTTGTTGGTGACGACCTTAAGCCCCATGTTCACTTTTCTGCTTTCAGCAAGCTTGTTTGGGCGTAAGGTCGGGAAAAAAGAGATTTTTGGGCTGTTGTTGGGTTTGGTCGGAGGTGTCATCATTCTCGATCTGGGTCATCTGGATACCGGTGACTTGGTGAAAAGCGGCAATCTCCTCTTTTTGCTGGGAGCCGTGGTTTGGGCGGCTTTGACGATAACCAGCCAAAAGGCGCAGGAAAACGGGGTTTCAACTTTCGTGTACAGCTTTTACCTGTATGGATTTGCGTCATTACTGGATTTGGTCATGGCATTGCGCTATCCGGTTTTGGAAGTCTTTCAATATACGCCGGTATTTTGGTGGAATATCTTTTATCTGGCCGTTTTTTCTACGACCTTTGCCAATTCCATCTTTTTCTTCGGTTCCAGAAAGTTAGGGGCCGGGCCGACCAGTGTCTTTATGTATCTGGTTCCGGTTTTTGCGGTGTTCGTCAGTTGGCAGTTGCTTCATGAAATTCCCAAAGGATCAACTTTGCTGGGGGGTATACTTGCGATGATCGCCGTTTATCTGGTCAACCGGCGGCAATAAGTTGACCGCATAAGCAGGGAATCTTGACAAAAGATGTTAAATCCGGTATTATGATTAATGCTATTAGTTTAACGGTGAATGGATATGGATGATCTACCTAGTTTAAAGCAAAATATAAGTACGTTTGAAATGGAAGACTTTAACAGTCCTTGCGGGACTGTTTAAAGTCTTTTTGTTTTTGAAAGGAAAGGTGACGATGGATTCGGACGGTAGTTTATTGATGTTCCAGGCTTTTTTCTTATTCTTCTTAATTTTGGTGAATGCATTTTTTGCAGCCTCTGAGATCGCGATCATTTCGTTGAATGATCAAAAAGTGCGCCGCCAAGCGGATGAGGGAGATCGGAAGGCCAAGTTGCTGTACAATCTAATCAGCGAACCCAGCCGTTTTTTGGCAACGATTCAAGTCGGAGTTACATTATCGGGGTTGATGGCCAGCGCCGTGGCGTCCCAAAGCTTTGCCGATGAATTGACCAGGCTGCTGCTTGATATCGGGGTTCCGCTCAGTACCTCGGTGCTTAATGTGATTTCGGTCATCATCATTACGGTGCTCTTGTCCTATTTCTCATTGGTTCTTGGGGAATTGGTTCCCAAACGCATTGCCATGCAATATCCGGAGCCTATCTCCCGTTCGGCCATTAGCCTGTTGGGCTTGATTAACAAGGTGGCCAGTCCCTTTGTGAAGTTATTAAGTTTATCCACCAATCTGATTATCCGCTGCTTTGGGATTAACCCCAACACCGAAGATGAGAAAATCACGGAGGAAGAAATCCGGTTGATGGTCGATGTGGGACAGGAAAAGGGGGTCATCTTAACTGCGGAAAAAGAGATGATCGATAATATCTTCGAACTGGACGACACTATGGTTTCGGAGATCATGACCCACCGTACGGATTTGGTCACTCTTCCCGTTGACGCGACGCCGGAAGAGATTTTGGAGACTGCGGTTTCCGAACGGTTTTCGAGAATTCCGGTTTATGAAGAGACTGTCGACAATATTGTCGGCATCCTGCATATTCAAGATTTGCTCCCCTATCTCAAAGATGGGAGAATGAAGGAGATTAAACTGGCCGACATTATGCGCAAGCCCTATTTTGTCCCGGCCTCCAAAAAGAACAATGAACTCCTCCGGGAATTACAGCGGCAGAAGACGCATATGGCCATCATTGTGGACGAGTATGGCGGCACGGCGGGGATTGTCACCATCGAAGACTTGCTGGAGGAGATTGTCGGCAATATCTTTGATGAGCATGACGAAGAGGTGGCCGAATATGAAAAGCTGGATGAGAATACTTTTCTGTTTGAAGGATGCATCAGTCTGGGCGAAGTTAATAAGATTCTCAATCTAAATCTGCCGACGGAAGATTTTGACACGTTAAGCGGTTTTCTCATCGGCGAATTGGGGCGGATCCCGGAAGAAGGGGAACAGCCGGTGATCGAGTTGCCAAAAGTGGTTTTTAAAGTCGAGGAAGTTGAGGAGCGCCGGATCAAAAGGGTGAAGGCGTGTAAGGCATAGCGGAGACTGAAATCCTGGAACGGTTTACGGAGCCGTTTCGCTTATCACGGGCGAAACGGTTCTTTTTTTGTGGGCAAACTATTGTTCTGTCCAAAGCTGATCGTAGCTTTCCATTCTTGCGGCATTTCGTTTGGGATGGTTGCGCCCGGCGGTTTTTTCGCGGAAGCGTAATGAACTGTTGGTATTTTGGGGATAATCTGTTAAGTGGACATAAATTGACTGGGGAAAATCAAACATTAAGAAAAAATTAATCTACGAAATGCGCGTCATGACAAGCTTTTGAGACATTTGACTTTTTAGCTTTAGTTTTGCACAGGAAGCCTTTAAATTTCGGGAGTTATCCAGAGTTTCCACAAAGTTATCCACAGGCAATTAACTTTTTAACAAGAGGGTTGTGTGATGGGAAAACAGTCCAAACTAAACAGCACTCAACAAAAATATCAGGAGTTGGTTCAAGCGACCAATCCCAAACCCGAGGTAGCGAAAAACGCCTGGCGGGCTTTTGTGAGCGGAGGCATCGTATGCGTTATCGGTCAGGCCTTAAACGATTTTTATGCTACCGTGATGCATTTGTCTCCGGAAGAAGCCGGAAATCCGGCTGTGGCTACCGTCATTTTCATCGGAGCCTTGTTGACCGGCCTGGGTTACTTTGATAAACTGGCTGTTTATGCGGGAGCCGGATTGGCAGTTCCGGTCACCGGGTTCGCCAATTCCATGGTTTCGGCGGCTTTGGAGTTCAAGAAGGAAGGATTGGTCCAGGGGATTGGGAGTAAAATGTTTATGCTGGCCGGCTCAGTCATTACTTACGGCGTTGTTACTGCATTCTTTGTCGGGTTGATTCATGCGATCTTTCAGTAGACAGAGGTCTGGCTATTGGGTACACCTCGTACCTTGTGCCAGGATTATACTATGAACAGTTAAAAGAGGGAGAACCGTTGACCAAGAAACTGGGAAAGCATTCATTTTATTTTGCCAATCCGCCGGTGATTATCAGCACAGGGACCGTGGTGGGTCCTTTTGAACGGGAGAGCCGGTTTAAAGATGATTTCGACCATATTTTTGATGAAGCGCTGGCCGGGGAGAGCAGTTTTGAAAAAGCGGAGCGCAAGATGATGTTGGCTGCATGTTATCAGGCGATGCAGAAGATTCAAACTCCTCCCGAGCATATCGAATTTTTTCTGGCCGGCGATTTGCTTAATCAAATGATTACGGCCGAATTTTCCGCCTTGGAATTGGGAATACCTTTTTTCGGGATTTACGGCGCATGCTCGACGGCTGTGGAAGGCTTGATCATGGGTTCAGTGCTGATTGACGGCGGCTTTTGTAATCTGGTGATGGCGGCGACTTCCAGCCATTTCGATTCGGCGGAGCGGCAATATCGTTATCCGACGGAATATGGTGTGAAGCGGAAACCTTTTGCCCAGCGGACCGTCACCGGAGCCGGGGCGGCGATTATCTCCGTCAGCGGGGAAGGCCCGGTGATTACCCATGCGACCGTCGGTGAAGTGGTTGACATGGGTTGTAAAGATCCGTTGAATATGGGTGCGGCGATGGCGCCGGCGGCTGCTTCTACCATTATCCAACATTTTGCCGATACCGGTCGGAGCCCGACGGATTATGATCTGATTCTCACCGGAGATTTGGGGACTGTCGGTTATGATTTAACGATGAAATGGGTGGCTGAAACCGGCGGTTTTGATCTGTCCCAAAATTATCAGGATTGCGGAGTGTTAATCTATGAGGGGATTCCTCGGCCGGAGCAAATCCAGGCCGGGGGCAGCGGGTGTGCCTGTTCGGCGGTGGTTTTTTACAGTAATATTTACAAACGGATGTGCCGCCGTGAACTCCGCCGGGTATTGTTCGTGGCCACCGGAGCTCTTCTCAGCCCGACGTCGAGCATGCAGGGGGAGAATATTCCCTGTATTGCCCATGCCGTCAGTCTGGAAATGAGGTGAAAGCGATGATGTACCTGAAAGCGTTTTTGATCGGCGGCTTGATTTGCCTGATCGGCCAAGTCATTTATGATACCACCAAATATACGATGGGGCATATTCTTACGTCGATGGTGGTTATCGGCGGTGTTTTGGGAGGGTTAGGGCTTTATGAACGGTTAATCAAATTTGCCGGTGCCGGAGCAAGTATGCCGATTTTAAGTTTTGGGAATGCTTTAGCTAAAGGCGCCATCAGGGAAGCGGCCTCCAAAGGAGTCTTGGGGGTTTTGACCGGCATGTTTGAGTTGACCAGTACCGGGATTACGGCAGCGATCGTCTTTGCATTTTTGATTGCGATAATTTTTAATCCGAAAGGGTAATGGTGAAGATGGCAGAACAGAATGAACATTCAGCATTAAAACATGTTTCAGCTAAAGCTCAAGATTTATTGGGGGATTACCAGTTGTTCGCAGCAAACGGGCAGGACCAAGCCGTCCGGCAAATGTTCCAAAGCATGGCCGAGGATATGCAGCGCCATGTGGAACAATTACAGATGCGTCTGGATTTTCTCTCCAATCAAAGCAGTCAGCCAAAGAGTTAATCCAATTAAAAAAGGACCCAAGGGTCCTTTTTTAGCGGGTTTCGGGATGGGATTGGGTTTCCGCGTTCGGGTCGGAGGCCTCTTTTTTTTGCTCCTCCCGGTAAATGACGCTGAAATCCCGGGCTGCCTCGATGGTGCTTTCATAGAGCTTGTCCATGAATTCTACCATTTTGGGCGGATTTTTTTCCGATTTATCGCGGTGGTTGTTTTCTTGGGTTCCCATGCCGTAGTCACCTCCGGGATTAGTCTTTCAAAAAAAGCGTTACGAATTCATACAATCTTCACAATTAAACGGTAGATTAGTGGTAAATGGTTTCATTAGCAATAAGGGGGGAATAGCATGAGGGAATTGCGAAAAATTGGGCTGACGGTGTTGGTTTTGGCAGCGTCCGTCTTTTTGGGCGGTCTTTGGAGTCAAGGCGGGATTTGGGCGACGGAGGCCGGAGGCGTTAAAATCATTAAAAGCCAGGTGACGTCGAAGGCCAAATTCTATCCGTATAAAGCGGGGAAAATCTATATGGAGGTTATTGCGGTTCGGGCTTCTGACGGCACGGTCCGGACGGCCCTCAATACCTGTCAGGTTTGTTACGATTCCGGCCGGGGCTTTTACACGCAGCAGGGCAATGAGCTTATCTGTAACAATTGTGGCAATCGGTTTCATATTGACCAGATTGAAAAGGTCCGGTTTGGCTGCAACCCCATCCCGATTATGAACGAGGATAAGACGGATGACGGGAAAGTCATCACCATTTCCAAGGCGTTTCTTGAGAAACATGCGGTTTATTTTAAACGATGGAAACGGTAATGGGATTGGACGGTTGATATTGGACGAGTTACAAGATATAATAATGGTACTTTGAAACCTTATTTGAAGGAGCATTCGTATCATGACGTTAGACGATAAATTCAGCAAGTTAAAAGCGATCATCGGCGGATTAAACGGGGCGGTGGTTGCGTATTCGGGAGGAGTGGACAGCAGCCTCTTGGCGTTCGTCGTCCATCAGGTTTTGGGGGACCGGGCGCTGGCGGTGACTGCGGTTTCGCCCACCTATCCCCGGCAACAGTTGGATGAGGCGGTTTCTTTGGCCCGTCACATAGGCATGAGACATCAGGTCATTGAGACCGATGAGTTTGAAGATGCCCAATTTGTGGCCAATTCTCCGGATCGGTGTTATTACTGTAAGTCGGCATTGTTCAGGGAATTGTTGCGGTTGAAGGATGAAAACGGTTTTGAGGCGGTCCTTGACGGAGCCAATGTGGATGACTTGGGGGATCATCGGCCGGGACACCGGGCGGCATGCGAAATGGGAGTGCGCAGCCCGTTACAGGAGGCAGGCCTGACGAAAGCGGAGATCCGTGCTTTGGCCAAGCAGTTGGAGCTGCCGGTCTGGGATAAACCGGCTTATGCTTGTCTGGCGTCGCGGATTCCTTACGGTCAAACCATTACGCCTGAGGCTTTAGAACGGATCGATGCGGCGGAGCGGTTTCTGAGGGGGTTGGGCTTTACCGAGTTCCGGGTGAGGGACCATTATCCCATTGCCCGGGTGGAAATCGGCCAATCCCAGTTGGATAAGGCCTGGTCTGAGCGGCGCTTAATCTCCGAAGAGCTGCACCGGTTGGGATTTGTCTATGTTGCACTGGACCTGGACGGATTCCGGTCGGGAAGTATGAATGCGGTTTTAAATAAGTAATGTTCATTTATATAATGAAGCCCCGGTTGGGAACCCGGGGCTTTTGATTTAGGGAGTAATAATTTTACATTCTAAACCGTCCAAGGCACTTTTGATTAGAGCTTCTTTGTCTAAGGCCGCTTCGTGTTGGAGCACTTTCTCCAAACGGGGTTTGGTCGCCGGGTTTTTAGGCAGGAAGACGGTGCAACAGTCCTCGTATGGAAGTATCGATGTTTCGTACGTTCCAATTTTTTCGGCCATATTGATGATGTCCATCTTGTCCATGGCGATTAGCGGCCGAAAGACCGGTATATCTACAGCGGCATTGGTCACGTGGAGGCTTTGCAGGGTTTGGCTTGCCACTTGGGAGATGTTTTCTCCGGTGATCAGCGCCTCACAATGGTTGTGGGCTGCAACCCGGGCTGCGATGAACATCATAAAACGGCGGGAGAGGATGGTGAATAATTCTTCAGGGCATTTCTCCCGGATGGCCGTTTGAATCTCCAACAGGTTAATGTGGTATAGCTTGATGCGCCGGCAATAAAGGCTCAGTATCCTGGCCAGCTCTTCCACTTTTTCTTTGGCCCGTTCGCTGGTAAACGGGTAGCTGTGAAAATGAATGGCTTCCAAGATTAATCCCCGTTTGGCCATCATCCAGCCGGCGACGGGGCTGTCGATTCCCCCGGAGAGCAGGAGTAATCCTTTACCGCTGGTACCGTAGGGGAGGCCGCCGTATCCCGGCACTTTTTGGGAGTAGACATAGGCATAATCCCGGACTTCGACATAAACGGTGAGATCGGGGTTGTGGACGTCTACGGTCAATTGGCCGTCGAACCGTCTCAAGATACAGGCGCCGATCTCTCTTCCGATCTCCTGGGAATCCAGGGGATATTTTTTATCGCCCCGCTTGGCCTGGGCTTTAAAGGTCTTGATTTTCCCCCGTTTCATGGCGTTTTCCGTTTCCGCCACGGCGGCGGCGGCGATTTCATCAAATTGAGTGCTGCAACGGGTGGCGGGACTGACGGAAACCACCCCGAAAACTACGGCGGCTTTGGTCAGGACCGGTTCCGCCGGAGTGCCGTTCAGCTCGATATAAATCCGGCTATCCTTTTTATAATAGGTGAGATTGGGGTATTCCTGCAGACGGAGTTTCAGGTTGTCGACGAGTTTATCTTCAAAGAATCCCCGGTTACGCCCTTTCAGGCTGATTTCTCCATAACGGACGATAATAACGTGATCCATGGTTTATCCCCTCCACCCGGTGATCCGACGAATTGAAGCCACATGATGCTTTAACTTTTCGATGACGTAATCGAGTTCGTCCTGGCGGTTAAAGCTGCTAAAACTGATACGGATGGTGCCTTCGGCTTCGTCCGGGCTTAACTGTAAGGCCTCCAGGACATGATTTCGGCTTTTCTTTTTAGAGGAACAAGCGGACCGGGTCGCTACATAAATGCCGTCTTGTTCCAGCGAGTGCAGTAAAACCTCGCCGCGGATGCCTTTAAACGAAACGCTTAAAATGTGCGGCGCAAACTGGGGAGATATCGGGCTGTTAATCCGGACGCCGCTGATTTCCTTCAATATGCCGTTGATCACAGATGCTTTCAATTGATTGAGTTTGTCCATGTTTTCGGAGAGACGGGCCTCGGCCCAAGCGGCGGCGGTGCCCATTCCCACGATGGCCGGGGCGTTTTCGGTTCCCGGGCGGAGATTGCCTTCTTGGCCTCCACCGAACATCAAGGGAGCCAACCGGGCGCCTTTTTTGACGAAGAGCCCACCGATGCCTTTCGGCCCGTGAAATTTATGGGCACTGACCGACATCAGATCGACGGCGGTTGACGGGAGCGGGATTTTCCCGAAAGCCTGGACCGCGTCGGTGTGAAACACCGGCTTTTCGTCGCAGGCTTCGATCAGCCGGGCGATTTCGGCGATCGGCTGTATGCTGCCGATTTCATTGTTAACGGTCATAATGCTGACCAGGGCCGGATGGTCGTCCAGAGCTTTCTTAAATTCGTCCAAATCGATGAACCCTTGGGCATCGGTTCGGATATAAATCACTTTCCTTCCGTTTTTCTCCAAATGTTTAAATATGTTCAGCACTGAAGGATGCTCGATGGCCGAGGTAACCAGGGGGCGTGATGTGTCCCGGATGGTGCTCAGGCTTCCGAAGATGGCCAAATTATTGGATTCGGTCCCGCCGGACGTGAAAATGACATCGTGGTTACCTGTATTAAACAAAGATGCCACTTGGGAACGGGCCTTTTTGACGGCGTGTTCCGCCTCCAGGCCGCGCCGGTGGAGAGCGGAGGGATTACCGTAGTTCTCGGTCATCATGTGGTTGACCGCGGCAACGACTTCATCCAAGGGTTTGGTGGTGGCGCTGTTATCGAGATAAATTTCCATGATCGGTCTCCTTTAAGTGCTTCGAAATACCGTGATGACTGTCTTCTGCTATTTTACCATAAATCCCATCCGGAGTTTCAATATTTCGCGAATTATTCTATGCTTGACGGCGATGCCAGGATATGTTAAAATCATCATTAATATTATTAATTCCATGAGATTAATAGGAATTAAAGTTGAATACGTTGCTTGGATATACTCTTATCAAGAGAAGGGGAGGGAACGGCCCGATGAACCTTCGGCAACCTGGAAGCCGCAGGTGCCAATTCCGGCAGGGAAACCTGAAAGATGAGAGGGTATGGTATATGAAATAAAACCTCTTCCCTCTGCTTCGGGAAGAGGTTTTTTATGATACAGGGGATAGGAGGTAAAACATGAAGATTGAAACCAGGATTACGCATGCCGGTTTGTGTACGGACGAGCGCACGGGAGCCATCAGCACGCCGATTTATCAGACCGCCACTTTTCGCCATCCGGCCGTGGGACTTTCCACCGGCTACGATTATTCGCGGACGGTGAACCCCACCCGACAGGTGTTGGAGACGGTGATGGCCGATTTGGAAGGAGGCCATCGGGGATTTGCCTTTGCGTCGGGGATGGCGGCCATCACCACGGTTCTCATGCTGTTTTCCAGCGGTGATCATTTGCTGGTATCCGATGACCTTTACGGCGGGACGTATCGGGTATTGGAACGCAATTTCCGCCAATTTGGGTTAACTGCGGATTATGTGGATATGAGCAAGCTTGAGAACATTGAGGCAGCCATCATTCCCGGCCGTACCAAAGCGGTGTTGATCGAAACGCCGACCAATCCGTTGATGAAAATCACCGATCTGGCGGCCGTCAGCGCCTTGGCACGTTCCAAAGGGCTTTTGACGATAGTGGATAATACTTTTATGACGCCATACTTGCAACGCCCTATCGAGTTCGGGGCTGATCTGGTGGTTCATAGCGGCACCAAATATCTGGGCGGGCATAATGATGTTTTGTCCGGAGTGGTGGTGGCTGCCGGGCCGGAATTGAGTGAGAAGATCGGATTTATCCAAAATTCAACCGGCAGTGTCTTGGGGCCTCAGGACAGCTGGTTGATGTTACGGGGCATTAAAACCCTATCCCTGCGGATGGAGAAACAACAACAAAATGCCGCTGCAATTGCCGAATGGCTGGTCAAAAACCCTTATGTGAAAGAAGTATATTACCCCGGACTCCCCGGGCATCCGGGACGGGAGATTCAGGCCAAGCAAAGTTCGGGATTCGGCGCCATGCTTTCTTTCCGTGTTCCGGATGCTGCCTGGGTGGAACGGATTATCAACCGGGTTAAAGTGATTACGTATGCGGAAAGCCTTGGCGGAGTTGAGACGTTGATCACTTATCCGATGAAACAAACCCATGGCGACATACCGGCAGATGTACGGGAAAAAATCGGTGTTACCGACGACTTGATCCGTCTCTCGGTAGGAATTGAGCATATCGACGACCTTATCGGCGATCTGGAGCAGGCCATATCAGGAGGAGCGGAAAAATGAAATATGGAACGAAGATATTGCATAACGGACATGAGATCGACCCGCATACAGGCGCATTGAGCCTTCCGATTTACCAGACTTCAACCTATCATCAGTTCGATATGGAGCAGCCCGGAAAGTATGATTATTCCCGGTCCGGTAATCCGACCCGGGAGGCTTTGGAGAAGACCCTGGCTTCTCTGGAAAACGGGACCTATGCTTATGCGTTTGCGTCGGGAATGGCGGCCATATCCTCGGCTTTGGCCATTTTAAAGCAAGGGGATCATGTTATCGCTACGGAGGATATTTACGGAGGGTCGTACCGCATTTTAACCCGTTTCTTTTCGAAGTTCGGCATTGAAACCACTTTTGTGGATATGACCCGGTTGGACAATATTCGGGAAGCCATTCGGCCGTCCACGAAGGTTTTGTTTTTGGAGTCGCCTTCCAATCCCTTGCTCAAAGTCACTGATATCATTGGGGCGGTCAATATAGCCCGGGAGCATAACTTGATTACGATGATCGACAATACCTTTATGTCTCCCTATTTCCAGCGGCCGTTGGAATTGGGCGTGGATATCGTGATTCACAGTGCTACCAAATTTTTGGGCGGCCATAGCGATGTGATCGGTGGAGCCGTGATTACCAATTCGGAGAAGCTGGCAAAAGAAATCTATTTTGTCCAAAACGGATTCGGGGCGATTTTAGGGCCGCAGGATTGTTGGTTACTGCTTCGGGGGATTAAAACATTAAAAGCCCGGATGGAACTCCAGCAACGCTCGGCGTTGGAGATTGCCCAATGGCTCAAGGCCCAGCCCTGGGTGGCAGAAGTCTATTATCCTGGCCTGCCCGATCATCCCGGCCACCGGATCCAGAAAGAACAGGCGTCAGGCTTTGGGGCGGTTCTTTCCTTTGCAACGGATACGGTTGAACGGGCGTATCACATCATGAAAAAGGTGAAACTATGGTCGGTGGCTGTCAGTTTGGGCGGCGTTGAGTCGATTTTGTCATATCCGGTGAAAATGTCCCATGCAGCGATTCCCAAAGCGGAACGGGAACGGCTGGGCATCACCGACCGGCTCATCCGATTGTCGGTGGGCTTGGAAGATGCCGAGGACCTGATGGAAGATTTGCGGCCCGAGTAAATTTTACACAAATGTTTTTCGGGATAGAATTGACAAGTTTTGAGATACATAGTAATATAATGTATAAAATAAACCGAGTATTTTTATAGGAATACACGAAATTAGAGAAGGAGGTTATTTCAATGGCCAAGATAGCCAAAAATTTGACGGAGCTTATCGGGAATACACCCTTGCTGGAATTGTCCAATTATAACCGAAGCAAGAATTTGGAAGCGACGATTGTGGCCAAACTGGAGTATTTCAATCCCGGGGGCAGCGTAAAGGACCGGATCGGCTTTGCCATGATTAAAGCGGCGGAAGAGCAGGGACTGATCAATAAGGATACGGTCATTATCGAACCCACCAGCGGCAATACTGGGATTGCATTGGCTTTTGTGTCGGCGGCCCGGGGTTACCGGCTGATATTGACGATGCCGGAAACCATGAGTATTGAACGGCGTAATCTGCTCAAAGCGTTAGGGGCGGAACTGGTCTTGACACCCGGACCGGAAGGGATGAAGGGCGCCATTAAGAAAGCCAATGAAATTGCGGCCGAAACCCCCAATTCTTTTATTCCGCAACAATTCCAAAATCCGGCCAACCCGGAGATTCACCGGAAGACGACGGCGGAAGAGATTTGGCGGGATACCGACGGAAAAGTGGATATTTTCGTTGCCGGTGTGGGAACCGGAGGAACCATCACCGGTGTGGGAGAAGTCCTGAAACAAAGGAATCCCAACATTAAAATCGTTGCCGTGGAACCCAACGATTCGCCGGTGTTGTCGGGTGGCAACCCAGGGCCTCACAAGATTCAGGGTATCGGTGCCGGATTCGTTCCCGATGTATTGAACCGGTCGGTCATCGATGAAATTTTCAGAGTCAAAAATGAAGAAGCCTTTGAGACATCCCGTTTGCTGGCGAAGAGTGAAGGATTGTTGGTGGGGATTTCTTCGGGTGCAGCCGCGTTTGCAGCGACGGAAATCGCCAAACGTCCGGAAAATAAAGGCAAGACCATCGTGGTTCTGTTGCCGGATACCGGTGAACGTTATCTGTCGACGGCATTATTCCAAGAAGGCTAATGGGCAAATAAAGATAATCGAGGGAAACGGGAGATTTTTCTCCCGTTTTCGTTTGTATGTCCGGCCTGGCGAAAGAAGAAAATGGATCATCCTTGAATCCTGCGATGGAATTACTTATAATTAACTGCAATATAGTGTGATCAAGTGGGTTGTCAAATGTGAAATCCCCATGGAGTCGGAGGTGTCGGTAATGGATTTAAACCAGTGGCTGAACCAGGAGTTGCCTCAAGTCACCAAAGAGTTGGAACGTATCAACGAAACGCATTTTTTTAAGGAAAAGACCATCGGATTTGCAGGGAAAAACAGGGTATATACAGTATTGCATCAGTTGCGTTCCGCCCTGTTTCCAGGGATTTATGAAAAACATGCCATTGACGAATCGCGGTTGGATATTTTGATTGGGAACAATATGCGGATGGCAGCGGTGGAACTGAGCAATTTGATTAAATTGGCTCTGATTCAGGAATGTGAGGTCAATCAAGCGGGTTGTACCCAATGCGAAGACAGGGCCAACGAAATCACCATTGAACTGTTGAAACGCTTGCCGGAAATCCGTGCTATATTACAAACCGACATTGAGGCTGCTTATAAAGGGGACCCGGCGGCCCGCTCGACGGAGGAAATTCTTCTGAGCTATCCGGCGACCGAGGCCATTAGCATTTACCGTATTGCCCACGTGCTGTACGAATGGGAAATTCCCTTGATTCCCAGGATTATGACGGAGTATGCCCATCAAATTACCGGTATTGATATTCATCCCGGCGCGAAGATCGGTGAATCCTTCTTTATCGATCACGGCACAGGGGTGGTCATCGGTGAAACCTGCACCATTGGAAAGAATGTCAAGATTTATCAAGGAGTGACGTTGGGGGCCAAGAGCTTTCCGTTGGATGCCGACGGTAATCCGATTAAAAAGATCAAACGCCATCCGGACATCCAGGATCATGTGGTGATTTATGCAGGGGCCACCATCTTGGGCGGCGATACGGTTATCGGACACCATTCGGAGATCGGGGGGAATGTCTGGTTGACCCATTCGGTACCGCCTTATTCCAAGGTTTATAATGCCCAGCCGTCGCCCATTGTCAGGACCAAAGACCAAATCGAATATTATTTGTAAAAATAAAAAGTCCGGAAGGCGTTTGCCTTCCGGACCGTTTTAATGTCTGTCGGAAAAGATTAAATATAAAACATGGGCTGTTCTTGGGATTCGCGGGGAGCTTTGTCGATGATGTCCTGGAGGGTGGTCTCATCTAAAAACCGGTTAATCACATTGTTCAATTCTTCCCAAAAAGGCCTGGTAAGACAGGTTTTTTCCATCTCACATTCGACTCCGGGATATGAGCCGTCGACGCATTGAACCGGGCTGAGAGGTCCTTCCAGAACTCTTAAAATTTCGCCGACGGAGATCTCGTTGGCGGGCCGGTTGAGCTCATAGCCGCCTTGTGCCCCGCGGACGGAACGAACGATGCCCGCTTTGCGCAGGCTGGAAAAGACCTGTTCAAGGTAGGACTCGGAAAGGTTTTGACGTTCAGCGATGACGCGCAGGGCAACAGGCCCGTTGACTGCATGCAATGTCATATCGGCCAACGCTCGTAAGCCGTATCGGCCACGGGTTGAGATGTTCATGGGACATACTCCTTCCACATTGGTTAATAAATTTATAACATAAAAGCAGCCATCTTACAAGGGATAGCCGTAAGGACGATGCAGTATGGCATAAATTGGAGACCAAAATCGTCCCGGTTTCACGGCAAAATAAACATTGACAAATTTGAGAAGCCGATGTAAAATCTTACTAAATATATTTCAAATCATATTAAATTTATAGGAATACTCGAATATATACTATCCGAGACTTGTGATGATAACTCCAACATGGGACCTGTCCGGCTGATACCTGAATTATTTTTTTACGCTTAAATATAACTAAACAAAGCGGAATACATATAATTAGAGATAACCGAAAGGGAGGAATAGACCATGCCTGTCGCTGAGAATAAAAAGCGGTACACCGGAGATGTCTTCGAACAAACGGTCCTGAAGGCGCTGAATCGTGTTAAAAACGGTTCGATCACGGTGATTAAACAGGACAATGTGATTATTCAGGTCAATATCTCCGAGTATCTGAGCTGGGCTGATGATGTTGAACCCCGATGTAAAAGCAATCGGCTGCGTTTAATTGTTTAGGCCAATGGATTCTTGGGAGAGGAGTTGATACGGGTGGCTGAAAATGAAGCCCATAAAACGGAAAGTGCGTTAACCAACGAAGATCTGCAACGTTTGTTGGGTTTATTATCGAAGATTGCTTATGGCTCGGTTACTTTAATCATTCAGAACGGTAAAGTTGTCCAGATCGAAAAAAATGAGAAAGTGAGGTTGAAATAAAATTATAAGAAGTCCACTTACTGCTCTTGACGGTATAGAACCGAAGGTTTATAATATTATTAAACATATAGAATTAATAGGAATTATACCGACCAATCCATATTATCATCGTTGCATGCAGTTGACCGGAAAAGCCGGAGGCTGAGGATCATTCTTCGTGGTAAGATGAAGAATGACTCAGCCTTTTTGCTTTAATTGTCGAAAAACAACTAAAAAATAATGATTTAGCTGACTAAAAAATAGAGGCTAAGATAGTTTACCGGAGACGGTAGCGTATCTTAGCCTTTTTCATTATTTCAAAGGAGGATCTGCAAATGGCAGAGGCAGAGATGGGCCATACCAATGCTAAAGTCCCATCAAAACTCGTGGTTAATGAATTGGTGATATCTTATGAGAATCTGGCAACCGGCGAGATGACAGAGGCGGTTGATAAAGTATCACTGGATATAAAAGCCGGGGAATTTGTAAGCATCGTCGGCTTAAGCGGTTGCGGCAAAACTTCGTTCTTGAATGCGATCGCCGGTTTAATCAAACCGCAAAGCGGGTCCATTAAGGTTGATGGAAAACCGGTGGTCGGGCCGGGGCATGACCGGGCGGTAGTTTTTCAGAAAGTTTCTTTGCTGCCCTGGCGGTCTGTATTGAACAATGTTATTTACGGGCTGGAGTTGCGCGGTGTTAAAAAAAATGAAGCGCGTCAATTGGCTCTAAAGTATATTGAAATGGTTCATCTTAAGGGGTTTGAACATTATTACCCACACCAATTGTCCGGGGGGATGCAACAACGGGTCAATTTGGCAAGGGCCTTGGTTTGTGAGCCGGAGATCCTGCTTCTGGATGAGCCATTTGCGGCTTTGGACGCGATAACCCGGGAAGAGATGCAAAATGAATTGTTGTTGCTTTGGGAACAAACCCGAAAAACGGTATTAATGGTGACTCATCAAATTGATGAGGCAGTGTTATTGTCGGATCGAATTATCATTTTTTCAGCACGTCCTGCCAGGATTGTGGAAGAGGTCAAAGTAAATCTGCCCCGTCCCCGTACACCGCGATTGAAAAATGATGCGGAGTTTGACTTTTTAGCCAAAAAGATTTGGGGCCAAATTCATACGACAGCCGGAAAGAAGGTGAGCTTGGAATATGAAATCTAGAAACCATCAAGTTTTCGTAAGGAAATTCAAAGAGGAATTTGAAAGTGTCATTTTGGGAGGGGGTGTTATCGTTGCTTTGCTGGTGCTGTGGGAAATAGCCAGTGACTTACGATGGATTAATCCGATGTTTTCAAGCTCTCCATCCCGTATTGTCAACTCCGGATGGAAGATGATTACGGATGGCTCAATTTTTATACACATTCAATCCAGCGGGTTGATCTTTATCTATGGCTATCTGTTGGCGGCTGTGGTCGGAATACCATTAGGAATCATGCTGGGATGGTTTAAAAAGGCAAGTCAGGCATTGGGGCCGATTATTGCGGCATTTTATACGACTCCGCGGATTGCAATGATGCCTTTATTTATTATTTGGTTTGGGCTTGGAATCGGTTCAAAACTGGCATTGGTCTTTTTGAGCGCTGTTTTCCCGCTGATTGTCAATATGCAAGCGGCTGTGTCCAATCTGGATAAGGATTTAACCCGGGTTGCCGAAGCATACGGTGCAAATCGTCGCCAAATATTTTGGACGATCGCTTTGCCGGAATCGGTACCGTTTTTACTTACCGGGCTGCGTTTGGCTACCGGCCGTGCTTTGCTTGGAGTTGTCGGCGCGGAGGTATTTGGGGGGGCGGAAGGCCTTGGTTATTTGATTCAATACGCCGGAGCGACGTTTCAGACGGATATCGTTTTTGTTTGTGTGATTATTATCGCAGCTTTTGGGATGGTGATGGACCGGTCGTTACTGGCTTTGAACCGTCGCTTTGATGCCTGGAGAGGAAACGGTTGCTAAATGGGTTTATCGTGCCAATCAGTTATCATTGCATAACTGTTAATAAATTAATGCAAAGGAGAGAAAGGGAATGGCTAATGTTTCAGCATTTGCAGGAGTGGATGTCGGTTCGTTAGGAACGAAAACAGTGATTTTGGTCGATGGCGAAATTGCCGGATATAGTATCCTGCGGACCGGTATTAATACCGAGGAGAATGGATTACATGGCTTAGAAACTGCTTTGGAAAATGCAGGTTTAAAACGGGAAGATTTAAAGTATATCGTTGCCACGGGATATGGGCGGATCTCGGCGCCATATGCTGATAAAACGGTGACGGAGATCACCTGTCATGCCAAAGGTGCCCATTATTTACATCCGCAAACACGGACTATCATTGATATGGGCGGGCAGGATTGCAAAGCGATTCGCCTTGACGAAGACGGTAATGTGACGGATTTTGCCATGAATGACAAATGTGCAGCGGGAACTGGCCGGTTTCTTGAAGTTATGGCCAATGTCTTTAAGGTAAGCCTTGACGAATTAGGGCCTTTATCGCTGCGGGCAACCGAAGTGCTCCCGGTAAGCAGTACCTGCACTGTGTTTGCTGAATCAGAGACGGTCTCATTATTAGCACGTGGGGAGAGACCGGAAAATATTATTATCGGAATTCATCACGCGATCGCTAACCGCGTGGGCGGAATGTTTTCCAGAGTCGGGATTGAAAGCGACGTCTTTTTTTCAGGAGGCGTAGCAAAGAATATCGGAATGCGAAAAGCCTTGGAAGATGTGTTGAAGGTAAAGATCGTCGAACCCAAAAAGGATCCCCAACTTGTTGGGGCGATCGGCGCGGCGGTTATTGCCCAAAATTCATGGAAAAGGGGGAGATGAGATGGCGCTAAAAACATTGGAGATTATCAAAAAACGGCTGGAAGAAAGGCCAAAAGAAATTGAAAAGGCCCGTCGGGAAGGGCAAAAGGTTGTCGGATGGCAGGGCTATAACATCCCGGAAGAGATTATTTATGCACTGGGGTTAATTCCGGTGAGGATCGGCGTCGGCGGCGATGACCGGATGGTTGAAATCGGTGCGCGCTATATTTCAACCAAAAATTGTGTTTTTGTCCGTGAAACCGTCGGATTGTTCGCCGAAAACAATGACCCTTACGTCCAGAATACCGACATATTGGCTTTTGATGCCACCTGCCTGCAAACCTACAGGACGGCGGAGATCATACAGTATTACTTCAATAAAGAAGTGCTTATCCTTGGAGTACCACGTAACTTTTACTGGCCGGAAGCCAAAGTCTATTTTACGAAAGAAGTGGAGTATTTCACCCGGCGCTTGGAAAAACAGGCCGGAAAAAAACTTAATTATCAAATCCTGGCTGATACAATTGGGCTTTATGATCGGATCCGGAATGCAATTGTAACTATTTACACGTATCAGGCGGCCGCCGGGAACTATCTTTCGTGGGAAGAAACTTATGACCTCATCCACGCCGGATACTATCTGGATCGCCGGGAATACCTTTCCTTACTGGAGCAGGTGCTCGCCGAATTGCGGGAAAAACAAGGTCAACCGTTCATTGAGGCCGTTGAGGGTGAAGCCCGTATTTTCCTCTCCGGCAGTGTGCTCCCTCCCGGGGATAAAAAGCTAATCAAGATTATCCAAGAGGTCGGCGGAAGAATTGTCGGCGATGATCTCTGGTCGGGATTAATCCCTTATCTTGACGTAAAGATTCCGGAAAACTCCCTGCAAGGACTGGCGGTTGGATATCTCAACCGGACGCCCCATGGTGCTTTGCCCTATTTGGATCTGGATACAGACCGGCGAATCAAGCGGCTTAAAGAATTAATTCAGACCTTTAAGGCGCAGGGAGTGATTTATCATACGCTCCGTTACTGTGATCCCTATACGTTTAAAGCCAAGGAAACGAAAGATATCTTGCAAAAAGAGGGCATTCCCCTGCTGGAGATCCATACCGAGTATGCAGGATCCGATCTTGAGGCGATACGCACCCGGGTGGAAGCTTTCGTGGAAATGCTCAAAAACAGATATGACGAGGAGGTAGCGGTATGAGCGTGTCAGGCAACGTCTTCAGGTATCCGGAGGAGATAAGAGATGATTTTTTACAGACGGCCGATATCCAGTTTCGGGACGGTTCAAAAGCGAGTCCCGCAGAAGTGTGGCATTATTTAACGGAGATCGGCCCCAAAAAGTACCCCCACATCTATGACTATAGCAATTACTATGGCCGAAAAATATCGGGTGACGTTACCCTGCCATTCTCGCTGAAACATAATTATCTGATAATGACGATGGATGAACGGATGACGAAAGCAAAGCAAAACGGCATTCCGGTGGTGTTTGTCCAAGGGGGGCAAAGTGTCGATCCCTATTATGCTGCTGGCGCGATCGCGTTACGTCCGGCCAGTGTCGGCATTTGGGCCAGCTGTCAGCATGAAGGGTTAAATTTAAACCAGGAAGAGGTCAGAAGAGCCAATCAAAAGGAAAAAGCCTACCGGGCGATCAGTTTTGAAGTCTGCCAATCCGCCGGTTATGAAAATATCCAGGAAGGTACGGTGCCCGTTGACATGATTGCGCCATATTCCTGCTTGCGCTGCTCCGATGTCTCCTATGGGTTAGAAGCCCATCGCCATGGTAAACGAAAGGATGTTAAGTTGTTTTTGGCGGATTATCCGTTGGATCATCAGAAAGATAAGGAATGGGCCATTACCTATTTTGCGGAAAATATCCGGCGCTTGATTGAGAGCATTGATGAATTGACCGGGGGAAAAACCACGGCCGAGGATTTGCGAAAAGAGATCAAGCTGCATAACGAAGGCCGAAGGTTGGCGATGGAGATAGCCGATTTATGGTGGTCTGCCGAAGTGCCACCAACCAACGGTAAAGATCGACGTGACTTATTTCAAATGGGAGGAATGGAACTGCACGGCGATCCGGAAGCCAGTTTGAGTCTGTTAAGGGAAGCCAAAGGTTATATTGCCGAAAGGGTGAAAAAAGGCCAGAAAGGTTTTGGTGTGAGCGACAATCCGGTTCGGATCTTTGTTTGTGGTTCCTGTGTTTTCCCAAATGAATACCGGATTGAAGAAGTGGGTGGGATTGTCGTTGGCAATGACAATCATTGGAGCGATATTACCACCATTGTTGAGGAAGACGGTGATCCCTTTTACAATCTGGCGAAGGCTGTCTTATCTTATCCCTACGAACAATCGATTAAAGAACGGGCCAAGTGGACGGTTGAGCAAATTAAGCGTTCGCGGGCTGATGGGGTCTTGTTTTTATATAACTGGGGCTGCAATACTCAATCGGCGGTGGCCCGGGCGCTGGTTGACGAGATTAAACGGGAGTCCGGTGTCCCGACCCTCATCATTGAACACGAACAACAGGGGACCCAGAGCGAACAGTTGCAAAACCGGGTCAATGCGTTTGTGGAAATGTTGAAATGACATAACTTATGAAAAGGGGAAGTGTGATGATAAGAAAAGTTATCCGTTCACTGGTTGTTATTTTATTGTTTGCCATTATCATACTGCCAATGGTTTATGGTAAAAGCAGTTCCCAAAAACCCAAAAAACTGGTTACCATCCGTTTGGCCAATCTGGCAGTTGGCATCAGTAGTATGCCCCAACAGATGGCCCTTGAAAAAGGGATCTTTGAGAAACATGGGATTGATCTTAAAGTTATCAACTTTGTCAAAGGCGGGCCGGAAGCAACGGCCGGAGTAGCCAGCGGGCAGGTTGATATGGGTTCCTACGGAAGCCCGATTATTATCGGGATCGCAAAGGGTTTGCCAATCAAAATTGTGGCATCACCGCCGAATAAACGAATTGATTTTGTTCTGGTGTCGACAAATGCAATCAAAAAAGTAACAGACTTAAAAGGAAAGACTGTGGCGACAGGCGCTTTGGGCGGTGGGATCCATCAATCATTTTTGAAGATTCTCGCCGCACATGGTATGTCGGAAAAGGATGTGAAAATTATTGCCACCGGCGGTACAGATGCTTATATGATCTTGACCTCGGGAAAGGTAGCTGCCGTGCAGACTAACTTGGAGGTGGCGATTCGGGCCGAATTGGAAGGTACGGGCCATCTGCTGGCGGAAGCATCAAAATATTATAAAAATTATCAACACAGTTTCGTCTTTGCCACCATCAAATTGATTGAGACTAACCCCCAAGCGATTCGCAACTTTTTAAAAGCAAGCCGTGAAGCTTATCAATACGCCAAGGCCCATCAGGAAGAGTTAGTCGCGTATACGGTCAAGAAACTGAATATGGATGAACGAGTTGCCCGGGAATATTGGAAGAGGACCATTCCAAAATGGGATTTAAGCTTTAAGATTGATATTCCCGGCACTGAAGGAGCCTTAAAAACGCTTCAGGAGCTGAAAGAGGTCGAACCGAATGTGGTCTTTGATCAAGATCGCTTCATTGATTTAAGATTTACAAAATAATTGCTTTTAAGAGTTAAAGGAGTGGATTGTTTTGGATATTACGAAGCTAAACTGGGATCTTGAGAAAGATGTCATTGTTGTCGGTTTTGGAGCCGCCGGTGCGGTTGCGGCTATTAATGCGCACGATCATGGCGCTGCGACGCTCGTCCTTGAAAAGATGAAGCATCCGGGAGGATCGTCAATTTTGGCGGGTGGAGCCATGAAGGCGGTCCACGATATTGAAAAAGCGGTCGCTTATCTGACTGCGACTCAGGGGGGCCGGGTTGGGGAAAAACTGATTACGACATTTGCCCGGGGTCTGTATGAACTCCCTGATTATCTTAGGGAACTGGCCAAAGTGGACCACGCTACAGTTGCGGTTCACCCACCCCATGGAAGTGCCGGTGTCTATCCCTTTCCGGGGGCTGACACCTTTTTCACCACGTTTATTCAAGAAATTCCCGGATTTACGGGTTATGATTGGTGTAATACCGGTGGAAATTTAAATGGACAGCGGTTAATAAAGTTATTGGTTGATAACATTGAAGCCCGCGGAATACCGGTTTTTTACAATACGTCCGTAAGTGCTTTAATTACCGATACTGAGGGAGCGGTAGTGGGTGTGAAAGCAGTTTTAAATGAAAAAGAAACTTTCATTAAGGCCAGAAAAGGCGTGATTCTGGCTACGGGTGGTTTCGAGTTTAATGAAAAACTGAAGCGGGAATATTTTGAGGCCATTCCGGTCTACTCCATGGGCAATCCCGGCAATACGGGGGATGGGGTTTTAATGGCGCAAAAAGTGGGGGCAGCATTGTGGCATATGTGGCATTTTCACGGTTCTTACGGATTTAAGTTTCCCGATTTCGAACCGGCATTCCGAAACGCTTTGGGTGGAGCCCGTCATGAAGGACGTAAAGTTGCCTGGATTTTAGTCGATCAATTGGGGAAAAGATTTATGAATGAGTATCATCCGGCTCCTCAGGATACGATGCACCGACCGCTAGAGTATTTTGATCCGGATCTTCCGGGTTATCCCCGGATCCCGGCCATTATGATTTTTGATGAAGATGGCCGAAAGCTCGGAAGAATCGCCAATCCATTGACTGCCTATGAACAACATAAATATCATTGGAGCTTTGATAACAGCGCCGAAGTGGAGCGGGGGTGGATTAAAAGGTATGATTCCATCGAAGCTTTAGCCGAAGGATTTCATCTGGATGCCCGCAGGTTGGTAGCCACCATCGAACGTTGGAATGAACAAGTCGGGAAAGGGCGTGATGAAGATTTCGGGCGTCCGCCGGGGACGATGGTTCCCATCAAGAAACCGCCTTTTTATGCCGTATATGTCTGGCCAATCTGCACCAATACTCAGGGCGGCCCGGAACATGATGAAAAACAGAGGGTGTTGGATCCATACGGAAATCCCATTCCCGGGCTTTATGCCGTGGGTGAATTAGGGTCTTTCTTCGGCCATTTGTACTTATTGGGTGGGAACTTAAGTGAGTGCGTGATTGGCGGACGGATTGCCGGAAAGGAAGCGGCAGGAGCGGGCGCGCCGTAAGCATTTTGATGGGAGTCGCATCTAAATTTAAAAATTAATGTTGACTGAGTTCATTCTATTACTTATAATTTAAGCAATAACTCTCATTCAAAACTGAATATGTTTAAAGTTTGCTCTTATCCAGAGAAGGGGAGGGAACGGCCCAATGAACCTTCGGCAACCTGCGAGAAAAGGTGCCAATTCCGTCGGGTGGGAACCCGAAAGATGAGAGAGGTAACTGTGTGTATTATGGAAACCTCTTTCAGTTGAAAGAGGTTTTTATTTTAGTTAAATGCGGGGAAACGCGTCATTTCGTTTATTCAACGTTTGACATGATATAATAGTAACATTTATGGTAAAAACATAAATTTACTTTTATCTACATTCTTAACACGAGGTGATTCCTATGCCGATCAAAATTCCGAATAATCTTCCTGCCACTGAAATCCTGACCCGTGAAAACATCTTTGTGATGACCGAGGAACGGGCGATTCACCAGGATATCCGTCCGCTGCGGATTGCCATCTTAAATCTGATGCCGACCAAAATCGTCACCGAGACCCAATTGCTGCGGTTGATCGGGAACACTCCCATCCAGGTGGATGTGGTTTTATTGCATCCCAAGACCCATACGTCTAAAAACACTTCTGCGGAGCATTTGGAAACCTTTTATAAGACTTTTGACGAGGTACAGCACGAAAAGTTCGACGGGCTGATCATTACTGGCGCTCCTGTGGAACAGCTGGACTTCCAAGAAGTGAACTATTGGAATGAATTGACGGAGATCATGGACTGGTCGGTACATAACGTATTTTCCACGTTTCATATTTGCTGGGCTGCCCAGGCCGGGTTGTACCATCACTACGGAGTCCCCAAATATCCCTTGCCTGAAAAAGTCTTCGGCGTTTTCAAACACCGGGTGGTCAAGCAAAACGTGAAGTTATTGCGGGGCTTCGACGATTTCTTTTACGCTCCCCACTCACGCCATACGGAAGTCCGGGCGGAGGATATCGAAAAGGTGAAGGAGTTGGAGATCCTCTCGGTGTCCGACGAAGCCGGCATCTATATCGTTGAGGGGCTGGGAGGTCGTCAGGTCTTTGTGACGGGCCATTCCGAATATGATGCGGACACTTTGAAGTACGAATATGACCGGGATATTGCTAAAGGAATGAAGATGCAGTTGCCGAAGAATTATTTCCCTAACGATGACCCGACGCAGCGGCCGCTGGTGCGGTGGCGGAGCCATGCCAACTTGCTTTTTGCCAACTGGCTCAACTATTATGTCTATCAAGAAACACCGTATAATCTCAATGAAATCAAATAAGATGGGCGTAATGAAGAGGCCTATGGTCACTTGGCATACAGCAAAATAAACGTTGACAAATTAGCCGGACCGATGTAAAATCTTACTAAATAAATAGGATTACTTGATTATGTGAGGTAAGACGAGATGAAGATTTCGACACGGGGCCGATACGGCTTAAGGGCCATGTTGGATTTGGCGGTGTTTTCCGGCGGAGAGCATGTGGCGCTGAATGCCATTGCCGAACGGCAAAATATATCTGAGAATTATTTGGAACAGGTTTTTTCGATACTGCGCAAGGCAGGCCTGGTTCGAAGCGTGAAAGGGGCCCAGGGCGGTTATATACTGGCTGTTGATCCTGCCCAGGTGACTGTGGGGATGATTTTAAGGGCGTTGGAAGGCGAATTGGCCGTTGTTGACGAAGAGAATGCCGGAGAAGGCGTGGAAAATGCGATGCTTTCATGTTTACAGACGAATGTCTGGAACCCCATAAATGCCAGCCTGAATAAAGTCGCAGATTCCATCAGTCTTCAGGATTTGGCGGATGCATTCAACAAAATCAACGCTGCGCCCATGTATTATATATGAAAGGGGAACGGAGAGATGAGCGAACGCCAATGGAAGTTTGATACATTGCAAGTCCATGCAGGGCAAGAACCGGATCCGACCACCGGTTCCAGAGCAGTGCCTATCTACCAGACCACGTCGTATGTATTTAACAACGCGGAACATGCAGCCAATCTTTTTGCATTGAAAGAAGCGGGGAATATTTATACCCGGATCATGAACCCTACCACCGATGTGTTTGAAAAACGGATGGCCGCCTTGGAGGGCGGAGTCGGCGCGTTGGCGGTGGCTTCGGGATCGGCAGCCATTACCTATGCGATTATGAATATTGCCGGCGCCGGTGATGAAATTGTGTCAGCCAGCACCCTTTACGGCGGTACCTATAATCTGTTTGCGGTGACCTTGCCGAGGTTCGGGATTAAGACTGTTTTCGTTAATCCCGATGATCCTGAAAACTTCCGGAAAGCCATCAATGAGAAGACCAAAGCCCTTTTTATCGAGACTATCGGCAACCCCGGGGCCAATATCGTGGACATTGAAGCGGTTGCGGCCATTGCCCATGAAAACGGACTGCCGCTCATCGTGGACAATACGTTTGGGACGCCGTATTTGATTCGTCCTATCGAGTTCGGCGCCGATATTATCGTGCATTCCGCCACCAAATTCATCGGGGGGCATGGGACTTCCATCGGCGGCGTGATCGTGGACTCCGGCAAATTTGACTGGGCCGGCAGCGGCCGGTTCCCGGGATTGACCGAACCAGATCCCAGTTATCATGGGATTCGGTATGTGGCGGATATCGGGCCGGCAGCGTATATAACGAAGGCCCGGGTCCAGCTCCTGCGGGATACCGGGGCGGCCCTCAGTCCGTTTAACGCCTTTCTGTTCCTGCAAGGGTTGGAAACCTTATCTCTCCGGGTGGAACGGCATGTGTCCAATGCCAAACGCATTGCGGAATTTTTGAATTCCCATCCTTTGGTCTCATGGGTCAATTATCCCAGTTTGCCCGGGAATAAATACTACGCCTTAGCCCAAAAGTATTTGCCCAAAGGGGCCGGTTCCATCTTTACCTTTGGTATCAAGGGTGGCGTGGAAGCCGGAAGGAAATTCATAGACAGCCTGAAAATCTTCTCGCTATTGGCCAATGTGGCTGACGCCAAATCGTTGGTCATCCATCCGGCCAGCACTACCCATGCCCAGTTGTCGGAGGAGGATCAAATCGCAGCCGGGGTCAGCCCGGATATGGTCCGGCTCTCCATTGGCATTGAGGATGTGGAGGATCTCATCGCTGACCTGGATCAGGCGTTGCATAAAGCGGTTGAAGGATAAAGACATAGGGAAAGGTTTGATCAAATATCGATGTCAACAAAGACTCCGGAGTTCATCCGGAGTTTTTTATTCTGTGCCGAGTGTTATTGTAAACCATAAAATAAATTATGGTTGACAAACGATATGACGGGCTTTTATAATTACCTACAGGTGCCAATGAAAGAGTACTTAAGAACGGGTATGTCAAAAACGTGACGAAAGGAAAGATATTCGATGAATACCAGCGCTCAACTTCGGATGATGGTTTTTGCCTCGTTGATGACGGCTTTGATCGCCATTGGGGGCTATCTGAGTTTTCCCATTCCGTTGATTCCGGTGCCCATCGTCTTGGCTGACTTTTTCGTGATGTTGGCCGGGTTGTTATTGGGTGCTGCCTGGGGAAGCGCCAGCGTGGGGCTGTTTTTGTTCTTGGGTGCCATGGGGATACCGGTCTTTGCGGGCGGAGCGTCAGGAGTGGCGGTCTTTCTCGGCCCGACCGGCGGTTTTTTAGTGGGATATTTGCTGGGTGCTCTGGTTATCGGCTGGGTGTCGGGGAAAGGGAAACCCTCATCGGTTAAGGATTTCATCGCTTTGCTGTTGGGAGACTTTGTTTTGTTCGGATTGGGAATCGTTTGGTTAAAAACCGTATTGAAAGTGACGTGGGCAAAAGCGTTAGGGTTCGGGCTGTTGCCTTTTATACCCGGCACGGTGATTAAAATGGCGACAGCCATAATCTTGGTCAGGACGTTACGGCCCTATTTAAAGTCGCTGTTGCCGCGGGAAGATGAATACCGTGCATAGATGTATGGATAATTCTGAGAAACGGAGATAATCATGGCCATTTTGGAGATTCGGCATTTAACGCATATTTTTCCAAACGGAACCATCGCTCTTAATGATATTAATCTATCTGTTGAAGCCGGGGAGTTTGTTGTCATCGCCGGTGCCAACGGTTCGGGGAAAACGGCTTTGCTCAGGCATTTGAACGGCCTTCTCCGCCCGACGTCGGGGGAGGTTCTTCTGGAAGGGGTGCCTATCGCCAAAGACCTTACCCGTGCCCGGAGAAAAATCGGTTTAATCTTTCAAAATTCGGACAATCAAATTGTGGGGCAAACCGTATCTGAGGATGTGGCTTTCGGGCCGGAAAACCTCAACTTATCCCGGGAGGAAGTGGACAGGCTGGTCAAGGAGATTCTTGAAGCGGTCGGTTTGAGCGACCTTGCCTGCCGACAACCCCACACTCTCTCCGGAGGCCAGAAGAAGAGGCTGGCTGTGGCGGGCGTGCTTGCTATGAGGCCTCAAATTATCGCCTTTGACGAGCCTTTTGTAGCCCTGGACTATCAGGGAGTTCTTCAGGTATTAAGCCAGATTGTCGATTTGCACCGCAAAGGCCATACCATCCTCGTGGTGACTCACGATTTAGAGAAGGTTTTGGCCCATGCCACCCGGTTGATTATCATGGAAAAAGGCCGGATTGTCAGGGACGGGGACCCCGCCCGGTTAATCGGAGACGTTGAAACGTATGGTATCAAAAAACCATCCGGTGAAAGCGTGGAAACTATGACATGGCTGAGTTGACTCTATTTCATTATATTGCGAAAAAAACGTTAATCCATGGGATGGACGGGAGGATTAAGCTGATATGCATGATTTTGTTCACCATGGCAGTCGGTTTTTCGCAGAAAGGGCTTGACCTGGCCGTTTTAACCGCCGTATTGCTTATGGTTTATATGGCCGCCGGATTATCCATCAAACGATTGATGACAGAGATAAGGTATTTTCTCGTCTTAATAGGGATCATTGTCGTTGCCCATTCATTTACCATTCCGGGGACGGCTATCCCGGGCCTTCCGGTTCAGGGAATGACATGGGAAGGGCTGCGCTCCGGTCTGTTATTCGGTTGGCGGCTGATGTTAATGCTTATCATCGGAAACATCATGACGGGAACCACCTCTTTTTCCCTCTTTAAAAACGTGGTGGAGTGGTTTCTCCGGCCGGTGCCGTTTATCCCGGCGGCCAGAGTTGCCATGATGTTCAGTTTGACGTTGGTTTTGATTCCGGTCATTTTTGACCAGGCTTCCGAAATGCTGGATGCTCAAAAAGCCCGATGCATTGACGGCCGAAAAAACCCCATTGCCCGGATTTCGTTTTTGGCAGGGCCCCTTTTATTCCATACGTTTATGCGGGCGGATGAAATCGTCCAGGCGATGGAATCCCGCTGTTATTCGGAGGTGCGGACTCCGACGGCGTTTCAAACCACGCCAACGGACTGGTTGTTGCTGGGTTTTACCGTTGCCGCATGCCTGATGGTTTTGTTGATATGATTTTTGGAAAGGGCGAAAGAAGAATATGGAACAACCGCTTAAAATTCGGGCTCATCATCTTTTATGCCTTCAAGGATTTCAAGGGTATGGGTACAGTAAGGACTTTGTCGCCAATCTCCGGGGGATACGGGATCATTTGCTGACTTCTCCCCACCTGGAAATTCAGGTTGTTGCCGAAGAAGACATTATCTGCAGCTGTTGCCCTCACCGAAGCGAAACCGGATGCGGAAAGAATAAAGACTCCGAACTCAGGATCCGGGCGAAGGATCTGAAAATCCTTGAAAAACTGGATGTGGTACCGGGCACTCAAGATTTGGCTTGCAATTTTCTGGAACGCATCGCTGCCCGGTTTAGGACGTATTGGGATATCCAAGACATTTGCGGAAATTGCCAATGGGAGGACAAGTGCCTGTGGTATCAAAGGATGCGTCCGTTGTAAGGAATGTCATTGTCCGGCCTTCTTTCTCCCTCAAGTTATGAAATTTTTCCCGATGGGATAATCTATGGGTAAAAACAAGGGAGATAAGAGCGATGAACAAGGAAGGCTGGGATAAAAATTGGTTCCGTGATATCATCGGGCGGAAATTGGGATTGATCGCCGTCATGGTGCTGATTGTGGCGACTGTGTTGTTCGGCCGGGCCATCGAACGGTTTTTTGGCAACATGTCCAAGAACAGTCTTCTCAAAGCCGGGGTACCAAATGAAACGGAGACGGTGGTCCAAATAGCCGAGAAAGTGGGACCTTCCATCGTTGGGATTCGGACGACTGTCCAGTCGCAGGCCTCATTGGACCGGTTTTTCGATACCGGGGAACAGAGTGCCACTTCGGAGGGTTCCGGAATTATCATCAGAAAAAACGGCTATATTTTAACCAATTATCATGTAGTTCAGGATGCCGACCCCCGCAACAATCAAGGTCAGAAGGTGACTTTGGAGGTATTTTTGCCGGACGACCGGAAAGCCAAGGCCAAATTCATCGGTGGGGATTTGGTCAATGATCTGGCCGTGATCAAGATTGACCTGAAAAACTTGCCGGTTGCCCCTTTAGGCGATTCATCCAAGTTGAAAGTGGGAGCGTTGGCAGTAGCGATTGGCAATCCGCTCGGGCTGGAATTTGCCGGGTCGGTGACTACCGGCGTTATCAGTGCCCTCAACCGAAAGATCGAAGTGGAGGATCGCACATTAAACCTGATTCAGACGGATGCGGCCATTAATCCCGGAAACAGCGGCGGTGCGCTGGTGGACGGCAATGGAAAAGTGGTGGGGATCAATACGGTGAAAGTCTCCATCTCCGGCGTGGAAGGATTGGGATTTGCCATTCCGATTAATGATGCAAAGCCCATTGTCGACCAACTGATCAAATACGGATATGTGAAGGGGCGGCCGCTCATCGGCATCATCGGGCAGGAGATTCCGGAAAATCTGGCCAAGGCATACAATTTGCCCCGGGGAATCTTCGTCACCGAGGTGGTGGATCAGAGTGGCGCGGCGAAAGCCGGGATTAAGCCCAAAGATATCCTGATCAGCCTAGGCAGGAAGTCGACGTCCACCATGAAGGAACTGAATGCCGTCAAGCAAAAGTATAAACCCGGCGACACGGTCAAAGCCGTCATCGTGCGGAACGGGAAAAAGTATCAAATTAAACTGACCTTCACCGAAGCGAAATAATTCGTTGCAGCCCCCTTTTGGGGGTTTATTTTTATCTTCATAAAATCTTCATCAAAAAGCATTATAATGACCTTACCGAATAAAATTCGGATCCCATGGAGGTAAGCCAATGAGCGGGGAATTTGTCAGAAAAGTGTTTACGGTCCGGGGCATGTCATGTTCAAGTTGCGTTGTAAAACTTGAAAACGGGCTGAAAAAGCGGGACGGAATTCGGTCGGCCCGGGTTTCCTTGGCCAAAACGCAGGCAGTGGTTGAATATGATCCGGAGATGATTTCCGAAGAAGACATCCTCAAGGTCATCGAAGATCTGGGCTATGAAGCCGCCCTTGTCCCGAAAGACGGGGGAAACGAAACGGAATTTCAAAAATTTTCTTTAGAACAGCTGTTGAGATGGGGAATTATCTTTTATGTGCTTTATCGTCTGATCAATTCCACGGTCGGATTTAATTTCATTCCGGAAGTGGATGAGAAAGCCGGTTACGGTATGTTATTTTTGATCGGGCTTCTCACTTCGTTCCATTGTATCGCCATGTGCGGCGGCATTAATATTTCCCAGTGCATGCAGGCGGGTGAATCGGATTCCCAACCGCCGTCGGTTTTTTCCAAAATTCGTCCCAGCCTGCTTTATAATGGCGGACGGGTCATTTCGTATACGCTCATCGGAGGAATCGTCGGTGCCTTAGGAGCGGTGGTGAGTTTTTCCGGCCCGGCTAAAGGCATCGTAGCGGTGGTGGCCGGTTTTCTGATGGTGATCATTGGCCTGAAGATGCTGGAGGTTTTCCCGTGGTTGAAGCGTTTTAATCTTCCAATGCCGAAATTTTTCGGGAACAAACGATTTAGCGGCGGAGGCCGATATGGGCCGTTTGTTGTGGGTTTGATGAACGGTTTTATGCCCTGCGGGCCTTTGCAGACCATGCAATTGTATGCTTTGGGAACCGGCAGTTTCGAGGCCGGGGCGTTGTCCATGTTCCTGTTCAGTCTGGGAACGGTCCCGCTGATGTTCGGTTTTGGCGCTCTCAGTTCGTTGTTGAGCCGGAAATTGACGCGGCCGATGCTGAAAGCCGGTGCCGTATTGGTGATCGTTCTTGGTATGGTCATGGTCTCCCGCGGCTTATCTCTTTCAGGTATATCGGTGATCCCACCGGTTTCGGACGGTTCCAGAGCAGCGGTGGCGGTACTACGGGACGGAGTCCAGGAGGTAACCACCACGCTCATGCCCGGCCGGTATACGCCCATCATTGTCCAAAAAGGGATTCCGGTACGGTGGATCATTAAAGCCGCAGCGGATGACATCAACGGTTGCAACAATCCCATAACCATCCCTAAGTATGGGCTGGAGAAGAGGCTGATCCCCGGAAACAATATCATCGAGTTTATTCCGGAGGAAGAAGGCAGTCTAACCTATACTTGTTGGATGGGAATGATTCGGAGTACAATCAAAGTGGTACCGGACATAACCGCTGTTTCGGAACGGGATGCCGCATCCGTTGATCCGGGAATTGGCACCGGAGGCGGTGGAGGCTGTTGTTCGGTAGGATACTGAGTTTTTTACAGATGGTTGGCGGTATCGTGAAAGGAGTGTCGGTTATGAATCGCAAAGAAGTGATACGCATTGAAGGAATGTCCTGCGCCGCATGCGCGTCAAAGATAGAGAAGAAACTGGGTAAATTGCCCGGTATCCGGCTGGCTGCGGTGAATCTGGCTACGGAAAAAGCCACGGTGGAGTTTGACGACAGCCAACTGGGGCGGGCTGATATAGAGAAGGTTATCCGGGATTTGGGATATGGCGTCGTCCAGGAGACGCCTGCGACGGGCCATGTCCAATTGAAAATCACCGGAATGAGCTGCGCTGCCTGTTCGGCGAAGATCGAAAGGAAATTGAACAAGCTGGAAGGCGTGGCCCAGGCCGCGGTGAATCTGAGCACCGAAAGGGCGACGGTGACCTATGATCCGGCTGTCATTAAGGTGTCTGAAATCATTCGGTCCATCGAAAAGTTGGGTTATCAAGCGGTCCGGGTAGACGAAATGCCTGTGGACCGGGAGAAGGAGCTACGAGAGAAAGAGATTCAACAGCTTCGCCGGGAATTGATCATCGGGGCCGTTCTCAGTTCGCCGCTGATTCTCGCGATGGTATTGGCTTTGATAGGAATCGATGTTCCCTTTTTGCATCATTGGCTGTTTCAGCTGATCCTGGCGACACCGGTTCAGTTTATTATCGGATTTCGGTTTTACCGCAACGCTTTCTTCGCTTTGCGGGCCATGAGCCCCAATATGGATGTGTTGATCGCCATGGGGACTTCGGCAGCTTACTTTTACAGCGTCTATAATTCCTTCTTCCAGGAAATGATGCCGGGAATGAAGATGAAGGATTTATACTTTGAGGCTTCGGCGGTGATTATCACCTTAATCCTGTTGGGTAAATATCTGGAAGCGGTGGCCAAAGGAAAAACCTCGGAGGCCATCAAAAAATTAATGGGATTGCAGCCAAAAACTGCGCGGGTCATCCGTAACGGGCAGGAGACGGACGTGGCCATCGAAGAAGTGGAAGTGGGTGAGGTGATCGTGGTCCGGCCCGGTGAAAAGATCCCGGTGGACGGGGTGGTGATCGAGGGCAGTTCAGCGGTGGACGAATCCATGTTAACCGGGGAAAGCCTGCCGGTGGAGAAGCATGTGGGGGACCCGGTCATCGGAGCCACCATCAACAAATACGGTACATTCAATTATCAAGCCACCAAAGTCGGCAAAGACACGGTTCTTTCCCAGATCATCAAAATGGTTGAAGAAGCCCAGGGCTCGAAGGCGCCGATTCAAAAAATCGCAGATCGGGTTTCCGGCGTGTTTGTCCCGGTGGTTCTGGGGATTGCGGTTTTAACCTTTATCGTCTGGGCCTTTGGCGGGTATGATCTGTCGAAGGGAATTATCAGTGCCGTGGCAGTCCTGGTTATCGCTTGCCCTTGCTCGTTGGGACTGGCGACGCCGACAGCCATTATGGTGGGCACCGGCAAAGGGGCTGAAAAAGGCATTTTGATCAAAGGCGGCGAACATTTGGAAACAGCCTATCGGATCAATGCGGTGGTTCTCGATAAAACCGGCACCATCACCAAGGGCCAGCCGGAGGTGACGGATGTGGTATCTGTCGGTGATTGTTCTTCCGGACAGATCCTGCAGTTGGCGGCCGGGGCGGAGAAGAAGTCGGAACATCCATTGGGCATGGCCATTTACGAATATGCCAAGGAAAAGCTGGGAGTCATCCCTGATCCCGAGGAATTTCAGGCCATCCCGGGCCATGGCGTCTCGGTCGTGATTGACGGGAAAAAGGTGTTGGTGGGGACGCGGAAGCTGATGATGGAGGAAGGAATCGCCACCGACGGGGTGGAGTCCGTCGCCGCGGCTATGGAAGAGCAAGGCAAGACGGCCATGTTCTTGGCGTATGATGGCCGCCTGGCCGGAGTGATTGCTGTGGCTGACGTGGTGAAAGAAAACTCCAAAGCGGCCATTGAGGAACTGCAGCACATGGGGATTGACGTCTATATGATGACCGGCGATAACCGGCGGACGGCTGAAGCCATTGCCAGACAGGTGGGCATCCGCCATGTGCTGGCGGAGGTGCTGCCTGAGCATAAGGCGGAAGAAGTGGAAAAGCTGCGCAAAGAAGGCAAAGTGGTGGCCATGGTGGGTGACGGCATCAATGATGCTCCGGCCCTCGCCATGGCGGATGTGGGAATGGCCATCGGTACCGGGACGGATATTGCGATGGAAGCGGCGGATATTACCTTGATGCGAGGCGACCTCCGGGCGATTCCGACGGCGATCCGCTTATCACGGAGAACCATGAGCAAGATCAAGCAAAACCTTTTCTGGGCTTTTATTTACAATATTATCGGAATTCCGTTCGCTGCCGTCGGGAGGCTGAATCCGATCATTGCCGGCGCCGCCATGGCGTTAAGCTCGGTGTCTGTTGTCATCAATTCGTTGAGCCTGAGAAGGTTTAAGTAAGATATTATTCGGGCGAAGGCCATTCGCCGAAAACAGAGGGATCAATGTGAAATCCAAAATTCTCGTGGTGGATGATGAACCTAAAATCGTCGAAGTCGTCCGTTCTTATCTGGAAGCCGAAGGCTATGCGGTGATTGAAGCGTTTAACGGAAGGGATGCTTTGTCTCTTTTTGAACGGGAATATCCGGCGCTGGTTATATTAGATTTGATGCTGCCGGACATTCCCGGAGAGGAAGTGTGTCAACGGCTGCGGAGGACCTCCCGGGTCCCCATCATCATGCTGACGGCAAAGGCGGAAGAAGAGTATGTAGTGGCCGGGTTTGATTTGGGGGCGGACGATTATGTGACAAAACCTTTCAGTCCCCGGCAATTGATGGCCAGGGTTGAAGCGTTGCTACGGCGGACGACGGCAGAAGCCATTCCTTTAAGTAAGCTGCTTTCGTACAATGAGGGGGATTTGGTCATTGACTGCGACCGGCATGAGGTCCGTAAAACCGGGCAATTAGTGGCGTTAACGCCCATCGAATATAAACTGTTATTGACTTTTGCCAAATATCCGCGAAAGGTATTTACCCGGGACGAATTGGTCACGTTGGTTTTGGGCGCCGATTATGAAGGATTTGATCGGACCATCGACGCCCATGTGAAAAATCTCAGGCAGAAGATTGAGTCCGATACCAAAGATCCCAAGTATATCCTGACCGTCCACGGTATCGGCTATCAGTTTGGCGGTGAATAATATGGTAAGTCTACGGGCTCGGCTGTCAGCGTCCTATATGTGGAGTATCCTGATTAGCATCATCGTCGTTGGAGTACTGGCCAATCTCTTTTTAGAACGGCAATTTCGAAACTATATTTTAAAGAATATTGAAAACCGCAATCGGCAACTGGTCTCTTTGGTGTCCCAGCAATACAGCCAAAACGGGTGGAGTGGGGCAAAGATCGCCGATATCGGAATCACTAGCATGGAAGAGGGGCTGTTTATCCGGGTGATGGATGCGGAAGGCCGGACGGTATGGGATGCATTTACCCATAATAACGGATTCTGCCGGGAAATGATCGCCCATATGGCCAAGAATATGGCCAGCCGTTATCCGAACTGGCGGGGAAGTTATATGGAGTCCGAGTACCCGGTGACCAGGGGTGACGGCGTCGTCGGGAAGGTTCTCATCGGTTATTATGGGCCGTTTTATTATAGAGATACGGATTTGGCTTTCATTAACACCCTCAACCGGATTCTGGTCGGGGCCTTACTCATCGCCTTGGTGTTCGCCTTGGTTACCGGTACGGTGATCTCCCGGCGCATCAGCAATCCCATCACCCGAGTCATCGAGACCGCCCGGGAGATGGCTGCCGGCAATCTGAAGGCACGCAGCCATGAACGGACCGACATCAAAGAGATAAATCAGTTGGTCAGGTCCATCAATGAATTGGCAGAAGCTTTGGAAAACCAGGAAAAAATCAGAAAACGGCTGACGGCCGATGTGGCCCATGAATTGCGTACCCCATTGTCCACGGTCCAAAGCCATCTGGAGGCGATGATCGACGGGATTTGGGAGGTGGACAAGAATCGACTGAAAGGGTGTCATGCTGAAATTCTCCGGTTAACCCGGATGGTGAAGGACTTGGAACGGCTGTCCAAGTATGACAGCGATCGGGTGATCCTATCCAAGAAGCCGTTTGACCTGAACCAACTGGCAGAGCAGGTTGTGACCAATTTGAGGCCGGAATTTGAAAATAAAGCCGTGACTTTGGATTATTCGGGGGAACCGGCGGTGCTGACGGCTGATGAAGACAAAATAAGTCAGGTGATCATCAATCTTTTGGTTAACAGCCTGAAATTTACGCCGAAAGGCGGTTCGGTGGAAGTAAACGTGAAAGCGTCGGACCGCTGGGTAGAGCTGCAGGTCCGCGACAACGGGGCGGGGATCGCTCCCGAGGATTTACCCTATATCTTTGAACGCTTCTACCGTGGGGATAAATCCCGCAACCGATCCACCGGGGGCTCCGGGATCGGCCTGACCATCATCAAAGCCATCGTGGACGCCCATGGCGGCCGGATTCAGGTCCAAAGCGAGGTAAACCAGGGCAGTTGTTTTAAGGTGATCTTGCCGAAGGGCAACGGAGATATTTCAAAATAATAGTTAATGAAGAAATGAAGGGCTGGGATGCGATGATATCCCAGCCCTTTTTTGAACAGACGTGGGGATACTAGATTCAAATCAACGGAGAGGAGAAGAAAAATGCCGAAAATTTATTGCAATATTAATAATTGTCATTACTGGTCCCAGGGAAACCAATGTGGGGCATCGGAGATTATGGTGACGTCGGATGCCTTTGCCAGCCAAGCGCCGGATGATTTGGATGCTTCCGACCATGTCCAATTCCCTCAAATGGAGGCTAATCAATGTATGGAAACCTGCTGCAAGACCTTTGTGCCGGCTTATTCGGATCAAATCGGGGTCGACGGCGTTACCAAAAATTCTTAATAAAATGAGGGAAGGCTTATGTTTTTACATGATAAAAAACCATTGCATACAGTGAAGGTTGATCGGCCTAATCCTAAGTTTGCGGCAATGCTTCAGGAACAATTGGGAGGAGCCAACGGAGAACTTAAAGCGACCATGCAATATATTTCCCAAAGTTTTCGGGTGCAGGATCCGGAGATCAAAGACATGATGTTGGATATTGCCGCTGAAGAGTTATCCCATATGGAAATGGTTTCTATGCTGATCACACAGTTAAACGGCAGCGAATTACAGGGGAATCAAGCAACCGTCGGAGAAGTTCAAACCCATTTACTGACGGGTTTGGCACCAGGTTTAATCAATGCCTCCGGGCATCCGTGGACTGCCGACTATGTCAATGTCACCGGCGACCTGGTGGCGGATCTGTTGTCAGATATTGCTGCAGAAATGCGGGCCAAAGTCGTTTACGAGTATCTTTACAGGCAAATCGATGACAAGGGCGTCCGGGACACCATTGACTTCTTACTCAACCGGGAGGAAGCCCATAATCAACTTTTCCGGAAAGCTTTGGGGAAAGTCGCCCAGACCGGATCAAACCGGGATTTTGGAGTCACTGAAGATTCCAAATTATACTTTAATTTATCGACGCCGGGCGGGCAACCTTTTGATCTGACGGACATTCATGCACCTCATTAAGACCAGAGTTAATATCCGGAGAAAAAGAAAGAGAGGAGAAACCTCTCTTTTTATTTTGAAAAGCAGGAGGCGTTTCACCGGATAAAATTGGTGGCGATCCTTTCTTCCCTTTCGGGACGCGGTTGTTTTGATTCGGAAATCGTCTTCAGCATCCAGGCCATATTATTCCCTAATGTCCGCATCGTTTGAAGCCCCTCTAAATCTTTCTTGACTTCCTCCGACGTCATTCCGTGGACTGAATTCCAATACTGTGACGTGACCACGGGCATCTGGTTAATGGTGAAATACTTGTTCAGTCTGTCAAAGGCGGCACTTGCCCCGCCTCTTCTGCAACTGACCACGGCGGCCGCCGGTTTATTGGTCAAATAAGCGCCAGCTGAAAAGAACAGACGATCAAGGATGGCGCAGAGAGCGCCGTTGGGTCCGGCATAATATACCGGTGAGCCGATGACGATACCGTCAGCTCCCTTGATACGCTCCAACAGTTCACTATAGAGTTTGTCATTGAAGACGCATCGCCCCAATTCGAAACATTTGTGACATGCGATACATCCCTGGACCGCTTGTTTTCCAATTTGAAAGATTTCGGTTTCGATGCCGTTTTTCTCGATCAGGCCTGCAACCTCTTTTAATGCGGTGTAGGTGCAACCGTCCGCGTTGGGACTGCCGTTAATCAATAATACTTTCATGATTATCCTCCTTTTCCGTACCAAGCGTTTATTATCCTGACGATCACAATTATACCAAAGTTTTTTCGGCCTGGATAAAGGGAAGGCCTGGCCTTGCTGCGACGATAATACCTTCGCCTTATCGCCATCTTTCCGGCCCTTCATATACTGAGAATAGGGCAGGAGGTGGATTTATCATGAAATCATGGATACAAAAGTTATCCCCGGAATTGTTGAATTCCGAGTTCGTCGAACATCCGGAACGTCCGGTCCGGTTTATCGTGGAGATGGTCACTCCGGAAATCCGGAGAGTCGGACCTTATGTCAAAGCCAATTCCGGAGTGATTCGTCGCCAGTTTAACCGGTTTCCATGGACGATCATCGAGATGCCTTACGGCGCGCTGCAGCCGCTGGCCATGGCACCTTATGTCCGGAGAATCTGGCATGATACAAAAGTGAAAGCTTTATTGGATATCGCCGTTCCCACCATCGGCAGCAAAGTCGGACAGGGCCTAGGCTATACCGGTAAAGGTGTGACAGTTGCCATTATCGATACCGGTATTGCACCTCATCCTGATTTGACATCGCCAGAAAACAGGATAATCGGGTGGTACGATCTGGTGAACGGCAAAAGCTCGCCCTATGACGACAACGGCCATGGGACTCATGTGGCTGGGATTGTAGCCGGAAACGGTTGGTCTTCCCGAGGCAAATATACGGGTGTAGCTCCTGAAGCCAATCTAGTCGGCATTAAAGCCTTGGATAAAGAGGGGACCGGCAATATTTCCGACATTTTGGTGGCCATCGAATGGTGCCTTGAGAAGCAAGCGGTCTACAATATCCGGGTGCTCAACTTGTCGTTGGGAGCTCCGGCTTATCAGTCCTCCGTGAGTGACCCTTTGTGTGCTGCCGTGCGCAGTGCTTGGGATAATGGGTTAGTCGTTTGTGTGGCTGCCGGGAATGACGGTCCGGGAGCCCGGACCATCAACACGCCGGGCATTGAACCGAAAGCTATCACTGTCGGAAATCTGGATGATCGGGGCACCGTTGATCCTTCGGATGATATTGTCAATGAGTCTTCCAGCGTGGGTCCGACCATTGACGACCAGGTTAAGCCGGACTTATTGGCACCGGGGACCAATATCGTTTCGTTAAAACCCGGTGGGGGATATCAGACCATGACCGGAACATCCATGGCCGCCCCGATGGTTGCCGGGGCAGCGGCTCAAATTCTGCAACACAGACCGGGATTAAAACCGGACCAGGTGAAACGGATTTTGAAACAAAATGCCCGGGACATGGGACTGCGTCCATACATTGAAGGATCCGGCGCCTTAAGCGTAGCGGAGGTCTTCGAGGATGAAACGTCAGAAAGCCGCGGGCTTATCGGATGGATCATCGAAATCTTACGCCGTATTCCTTTATTCCGGCCCTTTTTTGCCAAGCAACCGGCATTTGCATAATATTATTTTATCCAATATGGAAATAACATTTGCCTGAACAATTTATGAAATCATCTTCATATACTGCAATAGAAGCCTGATAAAGGCGATGCAAAGGAGGGTTTCATTATGGCTGATGCTGTGAAAGGCTTATTTGATGGTTTTGGCAATAACGGTTGGTTAATGTTCTTAATCTTCGTTCTCTTAGTCATTGGTTGCGGCGGTTGCTGGTTCTAAAATCAGGTATCCGTATATTAAATGATGCCGGGGTTTCCCGGCATTTTGTGATGCCGGATGTAACAGGATAAAGGGTATATACTATTATATCCGATATGAAAATAACAATCGCCCATGACACTTTTGACAGCCACATAATATAAATATACTATCATCAAAGCCTTTATGAAGGCGAGAAAGGAGTGAAACACATGGCAGAGAGTAAAGGGTTTTTCGGTGGATTTGGCAATAACGGTTGGTTAATGTTCCTCATCTTTGTGCTGTTAGTGATGGGTTGCGGCGGAGGCTGCTTCTGATAAAATCCGCTGAAAACAGCAGTTAAACAATGGCTGCCCGTTTCAGGGCAGCTTGTTATTGTTACAAATCATATCTTTAGCATAACATTTTCAAACTATAGCGCGGTTCAGGCTTTGTTCGATCTCCATAGAATAAATTATCATGATCCGGGAGGTGAATGAAATGGCAGATAATCGTTATGAAGGACTGTTTGGCAGTGGTAACTGGTGGTGGATTTGGATCATTATCTTCCTCTTCATTATCTTTGGCGGCGGATTGTTCTAAGCGTTAATCTCTGGTCCAAATAGCCATTCATCATGATGCGGAAAAGCCCGGAAACGGGCTTTTCCGTTTATAGGTTTGAAGCCCAATCCGATACGTTGATGAAATGCTTTTGGTAACGAAACAATTTAGGAAATTTGTAACTATAATATATCACGGCAGATTTTTTGAAGTTTTATAAAGTCGATGACATGCTCCGCAAAGGAGGTGGACCGAATGGATTGGGCCAAAAAAATCGCGACATCGTTAAAAGCTGAGCGTTTAGCGACTGCGTCAGGAACGCGCCGGGTCATTGTCGAAGTGGGCCAGGACGACTTTGAACCGGTGATTGCTTTGGTGAAGGCCAGAAACGGGAAGGTGTGCCATCGATTAAACTGCGTACATTCGTTGGTGGTGGAAGTGGACCCCCCAGTTATCGAAGAATTGGCACAAATGAAGCAGGTCCGGATGATCAATGCCGATCTGAAAGTAGCCCTTTGCGAAAAAGAGTGAGAGTGGGGGATTTTTGATGGCTGGTGGATTGTGGTCTGATCTTAAACTGTCTCCGCTGTTAAGGAATATGGACGGCCGTTCGGAAGAGCGGTACAGTCTGATAGTGGAGCTTTTCGGAAATGCCTGGGATAAAGTCGCCGGGTTTGTTGAGTCCCAACAGGGAACGGTATTCCGGGAAATAAAGCTGATACCTGCCATGGAGATTGACGTGCCACTATCGGCGGTTTCCGAGTTGGCCCGGTTGCCTTCGGTACGGCGGGTTTGGAGCAATACAGCGGTAGAACCGTTGGCTTCCACCGTAAACCGGATGGCCGTTCCTTGGCTGCGGCGGGAGAAAGCCACCGGTAAGGGAGTGACTGTTGCTTTGCTGGACACCGGAATCCGGCAGTGGCCCGGTTTCGGCCGTTGGGATAAATCATTGATAGGCTGGGCGGATATGATAAACGGCCGGAGCGTCCCGTATGATGAGCATGGTCATGGAACCTATTTGGCGCGGATTATTGCCGAACAAGCACCGGATGCCCGGTTGATTGGAGTCAAAGTGCTTAACCGTAAAGCTACCGGGACTTTGGCCGATGTGCTGCTGGGCATCGAATGGTGTCTCGGGAGCCAATCGGATCCTGTTCAAGTGATGGCTGTTCCGCTAAAGACATTAGCGCAAGGCGATGATGAACGGGATCTGCTATGCAGGGCATTGGCCCGTGTTGCTAAAAATGGGATTTTAGTCTGTACCGGTTTGGAATCCGGTGAACATGACCGGTCGATGGCAGTGTCGCCGGGAATGCACCGCCGTCTGTTGGTCGTCGTGGACAGTGAATGGCCGGTGGAGCGAGGGGCCGGGCGGATTGTGGCTCCGGATCCGGATCATCCTTTCTTTGACGGAAAGACAGCGGAAATCGGTGCAGCCGTGGGCTATCTCAGCGGTATAGCCGCGTGTATTTTGGAAGAGCAGCCCTTTGCGTCGTCCGAATGGCTGAAGAGGGCGATTGCTAAGCGGCTTTGGGTGAAAAATGCATCCAAGGTTGATGGGAGAAAATCTCCGGAATCCGAATTGAGCGAGTTAGTCCGCAAACAGATGCAGGCTATTATCGATCAGGTTATCACGTATCTGAGCCAAATTGATCTGGATAAATTGCTGAGACGGATGGAATTTTATCAAAATCCGCAAGTCAATGAATGGTTTAAGCTGGGAATTGCTCTGATGAAAGCGTTGAAGCTCAATGAAGCTATGGAAAATATGCTTCGAAACAGTATGATTCCGGAACTGATTCGGACCGGCTTGACATTGCTTCAAGAAACGATAGAGAAAACCGAATCAGACGCTGAAGGTATGTCTTCGGCGGATAAAAACCTGAATCCGGAAAGATTATGGGAAGCCGTTGTGTCCGGAATACGGGCGGCCGGCGGCGGGTTGAATTCGGAATTACAGGAGATGGGTACCAAACTGATTCGGGCTTTAATTCCTCCAGAACCTGCATCGGAATAAATCCACGATAACTTATGCTTTTGGGCATGATGCCGATTACCCGGAAGGCTAATAAACTAAACCGAGGGATCGAGGAGAATATTTTAAAAATCCCAAGGAGTGAGTCGATGTTGGCCAATCAATGGATGTATAAACTTTCTCCGGTGTTGCGAAAACAACGGGAAATCGGCGCCCAAGTCCCAAAAAAAGTCAGCCTGATCATTGAATTGATGAGCCGGCGTCAGGATGCGATCATGGCCCTGGTTGAGTCGAATCAGGGCAGAGTCTGCGGTGAACTGGGAATGCTTCGCGCCTTGGTGGTGGAATGTCCGGAGGAGGCCGTGGAGGAGTTGGCCCGTTCCCAACGGGTACGTAAAATTTGGAGCAATGTTCCGGTCCGGGCCACGCTGGATGTGGCAACGGCCGTCACCGGTTCCGAGGCCGTCCGGAGAGAGGGATTAACCGGAAAAGGCGTTGTGGTTGCCGTATTGGATACCGGCATATATCCCCATGATGATTTGACGCTTCCCACCAATCGGATTTTAGCCTGGCATGATCTGGTCCAAAAGAAGAATGAACCCTATGACGACAACGGTCATGGCACGCACGTGGCGGGGATTATTGCCGGAAACGGAACCCGATCCGACGGCATGTACAGCGGTATGGCGCCGGAAGCGCGCCTGGTAGGGGTGAAGGTACTGGATCGGGACGGCGGCGGTAGTATCTCCGATGTTATTGCCGGCATCGAATGGTGTATCCACCATCGTTCGGCATTGCCGATTAAAGTGATCAATCTGTCGCTGGGAGCCGAAGCCCAGGAATCGTACAGGACGGATCCGTTGTGCCGGGCAACGACTGCAGCTTGGGAAGCTGGGATCGTTGTCTGTGCCGCTGCAGGAAACGACGGCCCGGCTCTGGGAACCATCAATTCACCTGGCATCAATCCCCGAATCATTACGGTGGGAAATTTTAATGATCAGGAAACCCTGAGTTTTGACGATGACCGGCTGCATGATTCGTCCAGCCGGGGCCCGACCATCGACTTTTTCGAGAAGCCGGACGTGGTGGCGCCGGGAACCAATATCACGTCATTGGACACGAAAAACGGTTATGTAGCTTTAACCGGGACGTCCATGGCGACTCCGATGGTCAGCGGCGGGATTGCTCAAGTCCTACAAAAATGGCCTGATCTGACACCGAACCGTCTGAAACGGTTGCTTAAAGTTTCCGCACGGGATATGGGATTAGGAGTTTTATTGCAGGGCGCGGGACTTCTGGCTGTCGATCAGCTATGTGAAAAGCTGGAGCGGCAAAAAGAACGGAATCAAAACCTGCTTCGTTCGCTCAACAATCCATTCATCCGATCGTTATTGGATACGGCCAGTAAGAAGCACCCGTTCTTTCCGAAACAGGGAGAAATTTTTAAAGCCCTGCTCTCCTTGGTTGAAAGATAGCAGGGCGACAGATTTTCCGGATTATGATTTAACCTGCAGGCGGAAGCGGCCTCGGATTTTTTCGATGTTCATCCGGACTTTGCGGGCATTGTCCGGATAATCCTCCGGGGTGTAAATGCGGGCGGCCTCTTCAAAGGCCTTAAGCGCCAGTTTCAGGTTTTGGTCCCGGTGTTGAGTTTCTGCCAACAAACTGTAGGCGGAACCCAGATTATTTTGGACCATGGCATATTCGGAAGGATAGTCCCGGAGGGTATAAATCCGGAGGGCTTCCTTGAGCGACTGGATGGCGTTGAGAAGATTGATCTCCCGATTTTTGGGAGACGCTTCCGCCAGGTTTTGATAGGCCACGCCAAGGGCGTTGAGGGTATCGGCATAATTCTCCGGAGCGTTTTTAGGGGAATAAATACCCAATGCCGTATTGAATGCATGAATGGCTTCATTCAACAGGATTGCGCTGTTACCGAAGTCAGCCAGTTCCAAAAGGGTATTTCCAATCAGGTTTTGGGTCCGGGCATAATCGAGAGGATGTTCCTTAGAATCCAGATTGTCGACGGCTTTTTCAAAATAATTCTTGGCCCGGCTTAAATTATATTCTTTCTCGGTAACATCGGCCAGTTCGAGATAGGTCTCGCCCAAATGCATCAGGAGCAAGCCATGTTCCGGAGAGGAGTTTTCTTCCGGGTAGAGCTTGAGAGCTTTTTGAAAGGCCTGGATGGCCTGCTCAAGGTATGCCTGCTTTGATTTATACCGGCTCAGCGATTTCAGGATGAGGCCTTGGTTCTGATACAGCGGAATTAATATTTCCGGCTTTTGGTTTTGGCATAATTGCAGGGAATGTTGGTAGCAGGAAAGGGCTTTTTCCAAGTTTGCCTGTTTATTTTCAACAGATGCCAACTGATAGTAAGCTTGTCCCAAAATGCTCATGGTTTCCTGTAATCTGTCGTCTTTTGATTCAGCTTCAAATAACGCTTTGGCAGTCTCCAAGGAACGGACGCTTTGCAGAAAGAGTTCGGCTTGTCCGGTCAGGATTCCCAGATTCAAACGGCATTTTCCTAATTGGCATTGGATGTTGGCGTGTTCTTCCGGAACGGAGACGGCCGGGAAATGGGCCAGGCCGACCTCGTAAACGTCAATGGCTTCCTCCAGGTGTTCCTGGGAGTGTTGCCAGTCTGCCAGTTTTTGATAAATATCGCCTGCCAGCAGATAAACTTGGGGATTTTTTTTGGAAAATTCGTTTTGAAGAAGGGGTTTGAGGCAGACCAGGGCCTGGGACAGTAACTCATGGGATTGTTTCAAGTCTGCCAGCCGGTAAAGGATTTGGCTGCGCAGCCACAATGTGTCCAGGTATATCTCATGATGGGTTCTGCCAAAATAGACTTTGGTGGTCTCGTTCAAAGCCGACAAAGCGGAGGTTAAGTTTTGCTCCGTATCCGTATGGTTGGCCAGTTCATTAAAGCAGATGCCTTTGTGAAAATAAATGGAAGCGTAATTATGGGGGTAACGTTTTAAAGTAAAGACGGAAAGGGCGATGTCGGCTGAATCGAGCGAACGCCGCAGATATTTGGATTTATTCGTCGCCTTGGCGGCCAATTCAAAGAGAATTTGAAGCCGCTGATAGACGCGGGCGTATTCCAAAGGATTCAGTTCAGGATGGTAGACTTTCAACGTCCGTTTGAAAGCGCGGAATGCCCTGGACAGATAACGGCCTCCGGCTTCATTTTTGAAAAGGGCCAGGTATGTATCGCCTAAACTCAATTGAACCGCAGCATAGGAAGAAGGATAGGATTTATAAGTAAAAAAGCCTGCCGCCCGGGTTGCCGCTTCCACAGAAGCGTCCAAATTGGCCTGGGCATTTTCATAATTGGCCAGATCCCGGTAAGAATGGCTTAACGCTAATTGCGTCAATGCCCACTCATAAGGCTGTTTTTTTTCGGAGAAATGGTTCAGGGCTTCCTGCAGTGCAGCGACGGAGTTGGTTAAAAACGGCAATGCTTCGTCCCGACGGATATGGGAGATCTGGTAACAACAGATTCCTTGTTGGTGGTGGAGCTGTGCCCAGAGCGTCGGAGCCGCTTTGGCAGATATCTGCGCAATGGCTTCTTTCGAAGCAGCAATGGCTTTGGCTAAAAAAATCTCTTTGGATTCAAAATCTGCCAATGCTAAATAACAACGGCTCAGCTCATAAAGAACTTTGGCAGCGACTATAGGTTTTTTGTTGGCACACAGTTTATATGCTTTTTCAAGCTGGGGAATGGCAGCGCGAAGCGAATCGGGCTCCCGTTGAAAAATCCCGATTTCTCTTAAACAAATACCCTGGCACAAATGGATATCCACGGCGTTTTTCGGATGACGGCCGAGGGTCGAAGCCAGCGCGTTAAGCTGGGTCAGTGCTTCGGCATAACGGCCTTGGGCCATTAACTGTTTGGCATGCAGCAATGAATGGGTCCGGGCGCTTTTGGCGGCGTGACGTCTCTTCCATTGAAGAGCCATAAATATGAGAAATGCGGCAAAAATAACAATAACACCGTCGATAATTGCGGTAATCCAGTGTGTTGTCATCGTTAATCCTCCTTCTTTTATATATCGGTTGGAGACTTTGTTTGGCACACCCCCAATTTATGAACAATAGATAAAATAAAAACCCGCTGAAAGCGGGTTTTGTTTTGGATATGTGTCTGTGACCGATGTTATGTCAGTAACTGAAAAACACGTGGTTGCCGATGACTGCGGTAACCGGATGGGAACGGACCCACTGATTACTGGTTTTGGACGGATTATAAAATCCGTTGGCACCGTTGCTGGGATCCCAACCGTTGATAGCCTGTTGAACCGCTTTGATGGCGCTGGCCGTCGCCGGTAGATTAATCCGGCCGTCAAGCACCGGGCTGTACTGGTAACGCCCGGATTCGATCTGATAAATGATACCGGGAATAGTATCCGGATATCTGGGGTCTCTCAGCCGGTTTAAAATGGTGGATGCGACGGCGACTTGTCCTTCAAAAGGTTCGCCGGCGGACTCCGCCGATACCAGCCTGGCCAAAAGGTCAATATCGCTGCTGCTAAAATTATAATTTCCTACAGTTGTGCCGGAGGAAGAACCGGTTCCGCTTTTCGGAATGGTTAACCGTTGCCCCGGGTAAATCTGGGCTGAGCTGCTTAAGTTGTTAGCCTTTAAAAGATCCGACAAAGAAATGCCATATTGTTTGGCAATGAGGTAAAGGGTGTCCCCGGTTTTCACCAGATGACTGTTGGTTCCGGCGGAAGCTGAACTCCCTTTGGCAGGAATGGTTAGCGTCTGCCCGACCCAAATGGTGTTGCTGCTTAGCTGATTGGCCTGTTTTAAGGCTTCGACGGTAATACCGTATTTTTGAGCGATAAGGTAAAGGCTTTCGCCGGAACAGACTTTATGAGTCGTCGAGCCGGACGATGTTCCCGTTCCCGAACTTCCCGAGGGAATGATTAAAACCTTTCCGACAATGAGGTAATCACTGGACAGGTTGTTAGCACTTTTTAAACTGGCGACGGTGATACCGTAACGTTGAGCGATAAGGTACAAAGAGTCCCCGGCTTTGACGGTATAGCGCGTTGCGGATGAGGAAGAACCGGAGCCCTGCAAGGAGATGCTCAAAGCTTGTCCGGGGTAGATGGTTGTGGATGTCAAACCATTGGACTGCTGCAGGGCGGCGATGGTGGTTCCGAAGCGCGCCGCAATGTTGTAAAGAGAATCACCCGGTTGAACATAATAGGTCTGGCCCCAAATTGTGCTTCCGGTAAGTGTTGTCCCAAAAACCAATCCTGTGATAATTAATTTTTTCCATGTCATTTTCTGCACATTCTCAGCTCCTTTTTGTCCGTTTGTCCGTGTTTCAAGGTATTCATTTACCGCTTTTGCGGTATTCCGATGGGGCAAAAGGTTGCTGCGAATTTTGTTGCAATGAAGGCTGCAATGCGTAGGGTACTGTAAACGAAAGCTGCCAGACACCGGGTTTATTGATAATAAATGCAAAACCTGTCAGTCTCTTGCTGCATTTAGCAAATTCTTTTTAAACTGGGAAATTCCTTGAGGAAAATGGTGGTAAAGGAGCATGGCGGAAAGTGGAGGTGGCGGACGGAGGGACAATAAGAGAGTTGCATTAAGCATTAACAGTTGGCTTTGGATATCGGGATTCCTGTCGGGGAAGACGGGAAAGTTTTTACCAATTGGATCGCATCCAATAAATATGGGAAGAAATCACGGTAAATCCCGGCCAGGTTATGGAGATATGCGGGAGGAAGGTAGGGGCTGAGGGCGATGGTTTTCTCCACACAATGTTTTGCTTGACGGATGGATTGGGATAATAGGGTGATCAGATTGGCTTCCCATGCTTTCCGTGCCCAGGGGTGGATGGGCCGGGTGCAAAGGACCATTCGGAGTTGCGCGTGAATGGCGTCCAATTGGCGGAGATCTTCAGCAAAAAGGCGGGAATAAGGGAAATCGTTTCCGGCCCAGGCGGGAATGATCTCCGCCCAATGGATGATCATCTCGCTCACATGTATAATCAGGCAGTCAATGGATGAATGGGGCAACTTCATCGTACTCCTCCTGCATGGGTAGGATAATACTAGGATATTCCGCGGACCGTTCTTTGGGACCGGGGAACAGACAGGACGGAAGAGCCCGATGCGCTGGATATGAGGGTTAACGAAGATTAGCTAAAAAATCCTTAAGCCAATGGGCGCTTTGCTTCCAATAGCGTTGTTGGGAAGGGTAATCGACATAAATTAGGCCGAAACGTTTCCCATAACCGCAAGCCCATTCGAAATTGTCCAGGAGGGACCAGATGAAATAGCCCCGCAGATCGACACCGTCGGCGATGGCCTGGGCCGCAGCCTGGAAGTGCCGCTTGAGATAGTCAATGCGTTGCGGATCCTCAACGGTTCCGTTCCGGAGCACGTCGGGGAAAGCCGCGCCGTTTTCCGTAATATACAGCGGGATATCGGTATATTCCCGTTTGATTCGGGTAAGGACGCGGTACAGACCGTCGGGGAATATCTCCCAACCCATGGCCGTCAGGGGTGGAACAGGGTCGCCCGCAGCTGCTTCTAGCACAGGGACGGCCGGATCTGCATGGATGATCTCCCGGAAATAATAATTGATGCCCAGGAAATCCAGGGATTGGCTGATAAGCTCCAGATCGCCCGCTTGTACCGGCGGAGCTATGCCGTGGTTCTGGTAAAGTTCCCACATGTCCGCGGGATAACGCTGTTTGAAAAGAGGATCCAAGTACCAGCGGTTCCACAGGCCGTCCACGCTTTGAGCCGCCCGGCGGTGTTCTTCCGTATCTCCGACGGGTTCGAAATAGTTGATATTCAGGGTAATGCCGAGCGAGCCGGGATAACCCCCTTCCCGGAAGGCCTGTATCGCCAAACCGTGGGCCAGCAATAAATGGTGGGCGGTCCGGGTGGCCGTTTTCCAGTCGGACAGGCCGGGAGCGTGAGTTCCGTACAAATGGCCTTCATTGGTATGGACAGAAGGTTCATTTAAAGTAATCCAATACCGGACCCGGTCGCCCAGATGGCGAAAGACGACAGCGCAATAGTCCCGGAAATATTGGGTCAAATCCCGGTTGGCCCAGCCGCCTTCCGCCTGAAGGCTTGCGGGGAGATCCCAGTGATACAAGGTATACATCGGTTGAATTCCCGCATTGAGCAGGGTATCGGTGAGCCGGTCGTAGAAGTCCAGGCCTTTGCGATTCAGCGGCCCTTTACCGTCCGGAAAAATCCGGGACCAGGCGATGGAAGTCCGGTAGGCGTTAAGTCCGATTTCCTTCATGATGTGGATGTCCGACGCGTACCTGTGGTAATGGTCGCATGCCACATCGCCCGTATCGCCGTTGGCGATTTTGCCCGGAGTATGACTGAAAGTATCCCAAATGGAAAGACCCCGGCCGTCTTCGTTAACTGCACCTTCAATCTGGTATGAAGCCGTGGCGGTCCCCCACAGAAAATCTGGCGGAAACAATGATTTCATCGTTGACACCCCGTTCTTCCATTTTGACAATACAGCACCGAAACTTTCGGATAATTTATTTCCATTATAATCCAAAACCGGGAAAAATCCAAAAGGTTACGTCCGCCTCTTCATTTCCATTTGAAGATGCGTTGCATCCAGTCGAAAATTTTGAACTCCGGCCGGCATTGGTCGCAGACGGAGGCCGGTTGTTCGCCAAGGAAGAAATCTTTCTCCTCGAACTCGGTGCAATAAAGGCCCGGTAACATGCCTGAACGGGCGCAAACCTTCCGCCGAACGAACCGGTGCAAAGGACAGTATTGCTCCGGTTCGGTCCCAGCGAGGAAGAATTCGGGACGGACCGGGCAAAACGGTGTGGCTTTTCCGCTGCTTTCTTTACAAATGGCGACCTTGACCACTTCTTTGGGCACGGGAAAATCCGGGGCTGTCTCCGGGGAAATCACTTGGCCCATGAAGTCGGCCCAAATCGGGGCGGCAATTTGATTGGCGGCGCCCGGGAGGGAGCGTTCGTTGTGGTCGCAGCCCACATAGACCGCTGCCAGAAGTTCGGGGGTGTAACCGACAAACCAGGCGTCCCGGTTGGCTTCGGTGGTCCCGGTTTTTCCGGCGGCAGGAAACGGGATGCGACGGCCGATGTTGGCTGCGGTTCCTCCCGGTTGGAAAACCCCGGTCAGCGCCTGGGTTACCAGATAGGCCACTCCCGGATTGAGGATTTTCTGAGGTTGGATCTGGCGTTTGTAAAGGACGTTGCCGTTCCGGTCCAAAATTCGCCGGATGGTGGCCGGTTTGATGCCGATGCCGTTGTTGGCCAACGGAAGATAGGCGGTAGACAGCTCCAACGGGGTCACTTCGCCGGAACCCAAAGCCAACGAGAGGGTGGCAGGCAATTTGGAGGTGATACCCATCCGGGCGGCATAGGTTAAGAGCGATTCGATACCGATGGTATCCAGGAGTTTGACGGCAACCACATTGCTGGATGAAGCCAGCGCATCCCGGAGGGAGAGTAATCCGGTGGCGTTCAGGTTGGCGCCGTCTGTGGGTTGATAGGTCCCCACATCCAACTGATATATTTTGGGAGTACGGCCGATAAGGCTGGCCAGTGTGTAGCCTTTGCTGAGGGCGGCCGCATATAAAATGGGTTTAAACGCCGAACCCGGCTGGCGTTTGGCCTGGACAGCCCGGTTAAACTGGGAACGACGGTAATCGGTCCCGCCGACCAAAGCCCGGATTTCGCCGGTTTTGGGTTCGATGGCGATAAGGGCCCCTTGAGGCTGGATGAGGCCGTTTTTATCCGTGATTAATCGGGGCAGGCCCCGGTTGAGGGCTGCGGTGGCGGCGTTCATCAGATTCAGGTCCAGAGTGGACTCGATGATCAAACCGCCGGTATAAATGATTCCGGGATCTTTGGGAAAAATGGCCGCCAATTCGGCCTGAAGCAAATCCAAAAAATAGGGGGCTTGGCGGTTGCGGGCTTTGATTCCCGGAAGGGTTAACGGCTGTCGGCTATACCGTTGATATTCGGCTTCCGTAATATAGTTACAGGCCAGCATGCGCTGTAATGTTTGGCGCAACCGTTTGCGGGCGGCTTCGGGATGGGTATAAGGGGAGTAAAACGCCGGTCCTTTAGGCAAACCGGCGAGTAAAGCCATTTCCGCCTGATTGAGTTGGCTTAAATCTTTTCCGAAGTATGTTTCGGCAGCCACTTTCACACCGTAGGCGCCATGGCCGAAGTAAATCTGATTGAGGTACAATTCGAAAATCTCCGCTTTGCTCAGGTGCAGTTCCAGTTTGATCGTTAAAAAGAGCTCTTTAAGTTTGCGGATGAAGGACCGTTCGTGGGTGAGATAAGCATTTTTGGCCAATTGCTGGGTGATGGTACTGGCGCCCTGCGCCAGGCTGCGATGGATAATGTCGTACCAGGCAGCTTTGAGGATACGGCCGGGATTGATGCCGTGATGTTCAAAGAAGCGATGGTCTTCCACAGCCAAAAAGGCTTTTTGTAAAAAGTCGGGAACCGCAGCAAGCGGCACATGGCGACGGTTCTGATTGTAAAAGGTGGTGACCAGGTTATGGTGGATATCATAGACTTCCGAAGCCAGCGGCATCTGCGGTTGGGGCAAAGGAATATACAGAACGACCAGGAGGGCCCCCATGCCCGCCAAGGCCAGGAAAAAGAATATGTTTTTCCAGCTCCAATGGTAATTCCGAAAGTTTTGGCATAGATATCGAAACCATTTCATGGGTAACGTCCTTTCCAAACGGAACGTTTCGGAGGGGTACTTTTAAATAATATGTCCCAACCGGCTTTTTTTATGAAGCCGGGCGGGAGGGGATTGTCAGCCATTGTGGAAATGATTCATTCGATGTGCGCTTCAGAGCGGCGGACAACGGGCCATATGGCGGAAGGAAGGATATCTGATGAATCAATCATCCATGGTCTTTTTCGGGGCCGGCGTTTTAGTCGGGGCCGGTATCACCGGGCTCGTGGCCGCGGGCCTGATGGGTAGGTTACGGCGGGTAACCGCGGATTTGCTGGATAAGGCCCAGACGGAACGGAGCAAAGAATTTGAACAGGTCCTGGGAAGGATGAAGGAGTCTTTTACGGCCATATCCTATGAAGCGTTGCGCAATAATTTGCAACAATTCATGAATATCGCCGGGGAAACGTTGAAAAATCAAACTGTTCTCAACGAACAGACACTGGAGTCCAAGAAACAGTTGATTGACCAGACTTTGGCCCAAATCGGAAAAGAAATAGCCAAGGTGAATGAAGTCATTACCCAATATGAAAGGGACCGGCAGTTGAAATTCGGCGAGCTGAGCCAACAGTTGCAGATGACGGCGGAACAGACGGCCAAATTGCGGGATACGGCCGAACATTTACGGGCCGTTTTGACCAACACCCGGGTCCGGGGTCAATGGGGGGAACGGATGGCCGAAGATGTGCTGCGGATGGTCGGATTTGTCGAAGGCGTCAATTATACCAAACAGGAAGGATTGAGCAGCGGGAACCGTCCGGACTACACGTTTTATCTGCCAAAGGCCAGGAAGGTCCATATGGATGTGAAATTCCCCCTGGACAATTATTTACAATACCTTCAAGCGGAGCGTCCGGATATGAAGGAGACGTATAAACAACAGTTTCTGAAAGACGTGAGGACCCGGATTAAAGAGGTAACCACACGGGATTATATCAACCCGGAAGAGAATACCCTGGATTATGTTTTGGTATTTATACCCAATGAGCAAATTTACGGTTTTATTCATGAGTCGGACGGGACATTGATGGACATGGCCTTGCAACACCGGGTGGTGCTTTGCTCGCCGCTGACGTTATATGCATTTTTGTCCGTCATCCGCCAGGCCGTGGATAATTTCCATCTGGAACAGGCAACGTCCAGAATCCTTTCGTTGTTGGGAAGTTTCTACAAACAATGGGATGCCTTTTGCAGTGCCATGGACCGTATGGGCAAAAGATTGGCCGATGCCCAGAAAGAGTATGCTTCTTTAGTCTCTACCCGCCGCCATGCATTGGAACGGCCGCTGCAGATGATCGATTCTCTCCGCCGCGAACGCAATTTGGACGTTGAAATTCCTTCCGGCGACAATCCTGATGCGGAAGCAGATAATGGTCAAATTTGAAAAATGCGGGGCGATGCGTATTAGGTATTGGATTCTGGATACTGGGTACTGAGTTTAAGAAGGAACGCATATGCGTTCCTTAATTTTTTTATTTTTGTATGAAACGTAGCAGCGTTCTCGCTGTCGCATACCCTGTGATTTCCTAATCGAAACCATGTATTTTCCGTAAAAGTGCCTTAAGTAAAGGCCACGCTTTGCCGATGTATTAAAGGAGTAAGTTTTGCTGCGTTTTGGGCGTTCACGGACGAGCGGGGCTGCCCAAAACGTTTGATTCTGCTTGAGGACAAATCGGATAGGAGCGTGGGTTTGGATGTTAAAATTTCCGAAAATTCATTTCAAACAGTTGCTCAAGAAGTTCAAAGGAATCCAGCTAAAAAATCTTAAGCTTCAGCCCAAGTTGACCCTGACCATGCTGGCGGTGGGGTTGATTCCCATGTTTGTCACGGGGATAATGTCCTATTTTTTTGCCAGCAATTTGCTTCATCATGAAATTGAAAACAAGATGAAACTTTATGGGGAGCAAAAGCGGCGTATCGTGGTGGACTGGTTCCAAAACAAGCAGTTAAATATGCAAAACCTGTCCAACGCTGAAGCGATACGTAAAGCTTTTACCGTTTATAAAGACAAAAGCCGTTGGGAGTCATATAAAACGGAGACTTTGGACCAGTTTTTCCGGGTCATACAAGCCAAAAACCAATTTGCCAAGATGTTTTTAACGACTGAAAACAGGGAAATTATTTACAGTACCGACGATTCTTTAGTAGGGCAGATGCTTTCCGAACAAGATACAGTCAGGGTATTCGCCGGGAAAACCGGTTTTTCCGATATGAAATATTCGGAAGAAGACGGGGACTTGTTAGTGTTTATGGGGACTCCCATCCGGAATGCGGACGGGATTCGAATCGACGGTATTCTAGGGTGTTATCTGAGTCTGTCCGAAATCAGCACGATGTTGGGAGAAGGGTTGGAACTCATCGGTTCCAAAGCCGACGCTTATTTTATCAATGCTGAACAGTTGCTGCTGACTGAACCGATGAACCCGGCCGAACGGTCGGTATACCAAACCAAACTGGAGACGCCTGCAGCCAAAAAAGTGGCTCAAGCCATCAAAGATATGGATCGGGAGACCAAATGGTTTGAGTTCTATGACCCGTACCGCAAAGAACGGGTGGTGGCCAGCGGTTCTCTGATCGGGCTGGGAACGGATTATCTCGGATTAATCATAGAGACCAGTGCGGCGGAAGCCTATGCTTCGGTCAATGTCTATCGGAATATGATTTTCGGATTGTTGGTTATCGTCTTTATCGGGGTTCCGATGATGGGTTGGATTATGGCGCGGAACATCGTCAAACCCATCCGGATGATCGGCCTGAAGTTAAAGGCAGTGGCCGGAGGCGATCTGACCGTCCAGATCAAACAAGACCGGACGGATGAGATCGGGGAGATGGCTGCGGAGCTTAATAAGATGGTCACGACCTTGTCCGAAATGGTCCATGGCATTCAGCGCAGTGCTCAATTCCTGCAGGATGCCACCCAACAACTGTCTGCAGGCTATCAGGATTTGTCACAGCGGACTCAGGAACAGGCTTCCACGTTGGAAGAAATCGCAGCGACGGTGGAGGAAGTTACGGCGTCGGTTACCCAGACTTCGGCCAATGCCGAACAAGCCGATCATATTTCCCGGCTGACGTTGAGTGCGGTTGAAGAAGGAGAGAAATCCATCGCGGAAACGAAAGAAGCCATGGATCGGATTTATACCAGCAGCAAACAGATTGCCGAAATCATTAAAGTGGTGAACGATATTGCCTTCCAAACCAATTTGTTGGCTTTGAATGCGGCGATTGAAGCGGCCCGTGCCGGTGAGCAGGGTCGGGGCTTTGCGGTGGTTGCCGCTGAAGTGCGCAATTTGGCCGGACGTAGCGCGGCGGCAGCCAAAGAAGTGGAGATGTTGATTAAAGAAAGCGTTGAACGGGTTGAACGGGGCAATTACATGGTGCAACAATCTTCGGAAATGTTGAGCCAAATCGTGGAGAATACCCGGCAGACGGCAGATGTTATCGCTGAAGTGGCTTCGGCCATGCGGGAACAGATGACGGCCAGCCAGCAGATTCAGACCTCGATTGAGCAGTTGAATCAGGTAACCCAGCAGAATGCCGCCATGAGCGAGGAAGTGTCTGCATCCAGCCAGACCTTGAGCCAGGAATCGGTGAATCTGACCCAGATGGTGAACCAATTTAAACTGCAACAGTCCGTCGCAAAATCCGCTGCGGCTGCCGAACCGTCGGAGGAAGTCCCTGTTTCCTCGGAAGAGAAACACCAGAGTGACGATGAGTTTGTCGGAGATAACTGGGATAATTTATAAGTTTCACGTTGTGTCAGCCGTAAACCGATAAGCCCTGAAATTTAGGCGTGAGGGACAGGTGTTTGCCGTGAGTGGAAACAATATTGACCAAACTTTAAGCCGGTTGTTCATTGCAGAAACCAAAGAACAGTTGGAGAAGTTTACGCAGATCCTGGTCAACATCGACAATGAACCGAATCGGCTCGAAACAGAAGTTCACGAATTGTTTCGGATTGCCCATAACATCAAAGGATCTTCCGGAATGATGGGCCTGAACTCCGTTAAAGAGGTCATGCACCGGATTGAGAATCACTTTGATGCAATCCGCCAGGGGAATGCAGGCCTGTCTTCGGAGATGATCGACGTTTTACTCCGGCTTTCCGATGATTTGTCCAATTATATTGAGGCAGGAGCGTGGGAAAGTCCCTGGGACAGTCAGTCGTGGCTCGAAATGTTAGGTTTTGAATCCCAGGAGAAAACCGGTCCGACGGGCACTCGGTCCAAACAACCGTTGGAGTTTAACGAAGAACAAGCGAAATTGTTGGAGTCTTGGCAGTCGTCTGGTAAAAAGCTTTACCGGGTGGATCTGACCTTCAGACGGGATGCGGCGATGAAGGCCGTATCCGTGTTTACCCTGAAAAAACATATCGAACAATGGGCTTCGGTATTTACCGTGGTACCGGCGATGGATGATCCGGCGTTGGAACAGGCCGACGGAGCCGTAATGATCCTTCAAAGTGAAACGGTACTCGACGGGGCGACGCTCGAAAAGATCAGCCATTATCCGGTGTTTGATTTGGAAAAAGTTCAGATTGAACTTTGGGAGTATCGGCCGAAACCGTCCAAGCCGGTTGCGCCGGTTGTTGAACGGGCGCCGGTTTCCGCCGACCAAACCATCCGAGTGGATTCGATCAAGATTGACAGGTTGATTAACTATATCGGCGATCTGTTAACCGTCAAAGCCGGATTTAATGATCTGCTGGAACGGCAGGAACAATCCAAAGCGGCTTGGAATCAGCTGACCAGGCTGGTCCAGCAATTTGAACAAATTACCGGAGACTTTCAACTGGCATTGATGGAACTGCGGATGGTTCCCTTAAATCAGATTTTTGCCAGGTTTCCCCGGATTATCCGGGATATTTCCAAACGGTTAAACAAGCCGGTGGACATAGAATTTTTCGGGGAAGATACCGAGATTGACAAACAGATTGCCGAAAAATTGGTGGATCCGTTGACCCATTTGATCCGGAACGCAATGGACCACGGGGTGGAATCCCCCGAAAAGCGGCAGGCTTCCGGCAAGTCGCCCACCGGCAAGATTCGGCTGGGGGCTTCCCAGGAAGGCGACTATATCGTCATCAGCATCAGCGATGACGGCAATGGGATTAATGTGGAAAAAGTTCGGCAAAAGGCCATCAATAACAAACTGATCGATCCGTCGGCGCAATTGTCCAAAGAGGAAATCATCCGGTTGATTTTCGCTCCCGGTTTTTCAACGGCCGAACAGGTGAGCGATATTTCCGGCCGGTGCGTGGGCCTGGATGTAGTGGAGACCAGCATTAAGAGTCTAAAAGGAGAGATCGAGGTCGAAAGCGAGGAAGGAAAGAGAACCACCTTCCGGCTGAAAGTGCCGTTGACCTTGGCGATTATTCAAGCTTTCTTGGTCAAGTGCGGCAATCAAATCATGGCGATTCCCTCGGTGAACGTGTTGGAGAGTTATGCCGTCAGGCCCGAGGATATTCGGGATGTGGGAGGCAACGCTGTGTTTTCGTTGCGCCAGGAGTTCGTCCCTTTATTTCATTTGAACCGGCTGTTTGGTCAAGAAGATTCAGTGGCATCGGAATCCGGCATCTTATCGTTGCTGGTGGTTCAACGCGGCCGGAACAAACTGGGATTGGTCGTTGACGAGCTGGTGGGCCAGGCTGAGATCATGATTAAGCAAATTAATAAAGCATTACCGGATAATCCGTTGGTGTCCGGTGCGACCTTGCTCGGGAACGGGGAAGTGGCTTTAATCTTAGATGCCAAACAGTTGATTGCCGAAGTTTTGCAAGGTAAAGCCGGATGACAGTAAATCGGAGGTGGGGTTAGCGATGGCTGCCGTCGATAATATTATGGCGATTCTTAATTTGCAGTTTACCAGCCTTGAAGGTGGGACACAACAGGTTATCTTTAATGTCGGCGATGAATATTTCGGTATCGATATTCTCAATATTCAGGAAATTATCCGATATACTCAGCCGACCAAAGTGCCGAAAGCGCCGGTCTTTGTCGAAGGGGTCATTAATTTCCGGGGTGAGATCATCCCGGTGATAAACCTGGACCGGGTGTTCGGCCTGGATTGCGATGATAAAGAATATACGGTTATCGTTGTGGTGGAAACGTCGCAAAAGATGTACGGGTTGTTGGTTGAAAACGTATTGGATATTGTGAGTTTTGGTACGTCAGAAATTCAACCGGTCCCCGAATTTAGCAATAATGAGAAAACCCGCTATCTGAAATCCATGGCCAAACATGACGATCAAATCGTTCTCATGTTGGATCTGGATAAATTGGTGGATTTTGAGGCGGTGGAACAGTCCATGGCCCGTATAAAAGCGAATCAGGCCGCTGAAGCTTCGGGAAAACGAGGCAGGAGTAGCAAAAATGCAACTGGGTAACGATGGAAGACTGTCCGAGGCCGAATTGATAAAGCTGTGCGAGATCGTCAACAGCCGGTTAGGTTTTTCGTACGGCCCGGATAAGAAGATGTTGATTGTGACTCGTTTGGAAAGACGGTTGCGTCAATTAAATATGAGTACCATCAGTCAATATATCCATCGGTTGCAGCAGGATCCGTCGGAGGTTAACGAGTTTATTGAATTGTTGACGACCAATGTGACCAGTTTCTTTAGGGAAAAACACCAATTGGAGATCGTCAACCGTACCATATTACCGGGTTTAAAGACGAAAAAACGAAAGGTGTTGTGTTGGTCGGCGGGTTGTTCCTCGGGAGAGGAAGCATATACGTTGGGTATGATGTTTGACAATGTTTTTAACGGGGATGGAAAATTTTCGATTTTGGCTTCCGACATCAGTGTCCAAAAGTTGAAAGAAGCGATGAAGGGAGTGTACTCCTCCGAGGCCGTTAAAGATATTCCTCCTGATTATCTTAGCCGGTATTTTAAACCGTTGCCCGGTCCTCAAGAGCTTTACCAGGTCCGGAATGAACTGCGTCGGACCATTACGTTTCGTAAGATCAACCTTAACGAAGAATTTGATATTCCGGCGAAAATCCGGTTTGATATTATTTTCTGCCGCAATGTTTTGATCTATTTTTCAAAATCATCGCGGGAACGATTGATTGATCGATTTCATGCCGTTTTGAACGATGGCGGATATTTGGTATTAGGTACTTGCGAAACCATGGACGTACACCGTGATCCACGATGGAAACCCTTAAAAAACAGCATATTTTTGAAGAGGGTGTAGACTGTGAAATATCGGGTGTTAATTGTCGACGGTTCGGCGTTCATGCGACAGTTTTTACGGGATATTTTGGGAGCTTCGTCCGATTTTGAAGTCATTGGTGCCCTCGGCGACCCGGAACGGGCATTGCGGATCATGGCCTCGGAATCCATTAACGCAGTGGCTTTGGACTTGGAACTTCAGTGTGCAGACGGAAGCTTATTTTATACGAAATTACGCTCGGCGGCGCGTTGTGCAGCCATTGGGTTCAGTAAACGGGAGATCGACGGGGAAGTTCTGGAAGAGCTGGCTTCCTACGGCATTGTCGATGTCATCGTCAAGCCGTCGGTTGGATATAAAGAGATCTTAATTACCCAGGCAGAGGAGATACGGCGCCGTTTTTTAGCGGCTGCTCAAACACGGATGGATTCGGGGACTCCGGCCCGGAAAGTTCACAGAGAACTGGCGGCCTCCGGAGCGGCATCGGGACGGTTGATCGTGATTGGCGCTTCGACGGGAGGAACCGTCGCACTGGACAGCATTTTTCAGCGGTTGAAGCCCAATCTTCCAGGGATAATCGTTGTTCAGCATATGCCGGCACCATATACGGCGGATTTTGCCAAGACGTTGGAGCGTTCCGGCAAAGTGCGGGTTCGCGAGGCTGTTGACGGAGATCGGGTGATGGAAGGGACAGCTCTGGTGGTGCCCGGAGGGAAAAGTCTGGCGGTTGTCCGTGACCAGGACGGCTGCCTGGCAGTCCGGGTCGGGCCTCGGGACCCTCGATCCGTATATAATCCCTCGATTGATTATACTTTCTTGTCTGTGGCGGAAGTAGTCGGGCCCGATGCGATGGGAGTTATCTTAACCGGGATGGGCAGTGACGGAGCCAAAGGGTTACGGGCTTTGTACGACCGGGGGGCTTACACCATAGCCCAGGATGAGTCCAGCTCCGTCGTTTATGGGATGCCCTGCAAAGCCGTGGAGTTGGGGGGCGTGTGCAAAGTCATGGATCTGGCGGCGATCGCCGATGAAATAAACCGATGGGGTACTGAACATATTAATTATGCAATGTAGGGAGATGACGCTTATGAAATGTTTAATTGTAGATGACGCTGCTTTTGTCAGAATGTCTTTGAAGCAGATCTTCCAAAGCAACGGGCTATTTGATGAAATGGTGGAAGCTTCGAACGGCCTGGAAGCTATTGAAGTCTACAAACGTGAACAGCCGGACATTGTCACCATGGATGTGACCATGCCGGAAATGGATGGATTAACCGCAATTAAGCATATTATGGCACTGGATCCCAAAGCCAAAATCTTGGTGTGTAGCGCGATGGGGCAGAAAGATATCGTATTGGAAGCGATTCAGGCCGGCGCCAAAAATTTTATTGTCAAACCTTATGAAAGCGAAAAAGTGGTCGAAGTGGTGAAAGCAGTACTGGCAAAATAGCCGGCAAACTGAAAAGGCATTTTAACAGAATGGAGGAAATTTGGGTTAAACCGAGAATAGAATAGGGTATCCTAACAGGTGCACTAATTTTATTTGAGGTGATCCTTTTGCCGTCTTCGGCCCCAATTGGCGTGTTTGATTCCGGTGTGGGAGGTTTATCGGTCCTGGTTGAGATCCGGAAAATGCTGCCGGGTGAAGATTTGTTTTATTTGGCAGATACGGCCCATTGCCCTTACGGTGTCAAATCGGTGGAAGAGATAAGAGAACGGGTTTTGGATGTCTCCGAATATTTGATGGCGCTCGGTGCCAAAATGATTGTAGTTGCCTGCAATTCCGCCAGCGTTGCCGGATTGGACCATGTTCGGGAAGTTCATCCGGAAATTCCCATCGTCGGTGTAGAACCGGCGGTGAAACCGGCCCATGACGTGACTCGCAGCGGAAAGATTGGAGTTTTGGCCACGGATATGACATTGAGCGGGAAGCGGTTCTCGTTGTTGATGGAAAAATATGGAACCGGCATTGAAGTATATACCCAGCCTGCCCCGGGATTGGTGGAATTGGTGGAAAGCGGCAAGCTGGATGGGGACGAAACCGAGCAAATATTAAAAGAGTACCTGACTCCGTTGCTGGAAAAGGGCGTGGACACGCTGGTGTTGGGATGTACCCATTATCCCTTTTTAAAACCGGTGATTGCCCGGATTGCCGGTCCTGAAGTCGAGATATTGGATACCGGGACGGCGGTCGCCAGGCAGACGGCGAAAGTGCTGACGCAGAAACAGTTGCATAGCGATAAGCCGGGCCCGGGCCGGACGGTGTTTTATACCACCGGTGGGCCCCAGGAGGTTTCAAAAGTGATCCGTCTCCTGTGGAGCGAACCGGTGGATGCCGTGCTGAAGGCGGAAGTGTAAATAGTACACAGTGCACGGTTTCCAGGCACCGGTATGGGATATGGATGGGACGGTTATACATTCTCTATACATAGAAAAAATAGGAACGCATTATGCGTTCCTTTTCTATAGCCCAGAAACAAGTATCCAGAACCCAATACCTAGAACTCAGTACCCATTACCCGGTCCTGGTTATTCATTTCGTAAGCCCGAATTCCTTCGCCAAAGCGCTGAAGGCCGGGAGGGAGTTTTGGATGGTGCTGTCGGAAACACTGTAAGAGATACGGAAATATCCAGGAGCGCCGAAACCGCTGCCCGGGACCAAGAGCAGATTGTACTTGGTGGCAGCCTGGATAAAGGCGATGTCGTCCGGTATGGGACTTTCCGGGAAGAGATAGAAGGCGCCTTGGGGCTTCACCATCTTGAAGCCGATTTGGGTTAAGTGATTATACAGGATATCCCGCCGCCTTTGATAAATATCCAAGCCAACCACCTGGCCCTGGAAGTCGGCAACCAAACGCTGCATTAGGGCAGGGGCGTTGACAAAGCCTAAGACGCGGTTGGCATAGACCAGGGCATTGAATAACAGGTCTGCCTCGGGAATGGCCGGATTGATGGCAATATAGCCGATACGTTCTCCCGGTATGGCCAAGTCTTTACTGTGGGAAGTGGCGACAATGCCATGTTTGAAGATCCGAAGCACCGGCGGTACGGTAGCGCCGTCATAGACCAGACCGGCATAGGGTTCGTCGGAGATCAGATAGATTTCCCGACCCAGCTCCGCTTCTTTTTGGGCCAATAAAGCAGCCAAGCCTTGCAAGGTTTCTTCGGTATAGATCACTCCGGTGGGATTGTTCGGTGAATTGATGAGGATCGCTTTGGTTCGGTCGTTGATAGCTGCGGCAATGGCCTTCAAATCCAGTTGGAAATCGGGCAAGGACTTGACGACCACCAATTTACCCAGGTAGTTGTCGACGTAGGTCCCATATTCCACGAAATACGGTGCGGAAACGATCACTTCATCGCCGGGATCGAGGATCGCTTTGAAAATTACATTCAATCCGCCACCGGCTCCGACGGTCATGACCACGTGGTTTTCCGTAAGGGCCGTACCTGATTTGGAATTTAAGTAATCGGCAATGACCTTTCGGCTTTCAGGGTAACCGGCATTGCTCATGTAGCGATGCATGCCGGGGATGGGATGGTTGGCCAACTGGGCCAGTTTTTCCTTGAAGGCGGCCGGCGGTTCCAGATCGGGGTTGCCGAGGGAAAAGTCGTATACTTTATCGGGTCCGTAAATCTTGCGCAACCGTTCTCCTTCTTCGAACATCTTCCGGATAAAGGACGAACCGCCGATGGCTTGGCGGATTTTTGCAGAGACGGGCATGATGATTCCTCCTATCAGGCACGGCCGTGCGGTTTATGGGTTCACCGCCCGATGAGGCCGTAACGCCTTTAATTTAGTTGTAATTATAATGAACTTTGGGAGATATTTCAACCAAAGTCCGCGACTCTAGCTTGATTTACCAAAAATTATCTTTGAAAAAACCCTTTACAGTAAATTAAAGATAGATTATAATTTATTGTACGTGCCGAAGTGGTGGAACTGGCAGACGCGCTGCGTTCAGGGCGCAGTGTCCGTACGGACGTGCGGGTTCAAATCCCGCCTTCGGCACCAAAAAAGATATTTAAACCTCCGTTGGTGCGACGGAGGTTTTTCGTTTTTCGGAAATTTCAATTCGCATTTTAAATACATGGTAAACGATTGTGATTGGCCAAAAAATAAAACCGCTGGCTGATTGCTGAGAATGTGACCTTAACGAAGCCGAAATATAGTCAAGAAAACCGCCATCATTTTAATTTAACCGGCTTGCTCGGTTTAACGTCATCCTCGGCTTCCATCTCGCGGAGAGAGTGGACCGCGTTTTGCTGAGGCACTTCATCGGAAAAGTCCCCGAGTTTTTTCCCCCACCAATAGGTCATGGCCCCCATCAATATGCCGAAAATAGTCGTCGTGATAAAGTTGCAGATGACGGTTTCGATGGCCGGTTTTCCGATAAGCGGCAGCCGATAAAATGTTCCTGTAAAGTAAGCTCCCAGATAGACTGTATAGGCGAAAAAGATTCCTTTTAACCACAGGTTCTTTTTATTTTTGGTCCGATAGGCATAGTAAATAAAGGTAATTCCCAAGGCTCCTTCGATGCCAAGTTCGACGAATTGGGCAATAAGCAGTTCAAAAATGGACCGAGGAGCCCTTCCGTATAGGAAAACCGCCATTAAATGGCCATACGTTGCTTTAGTAAAATGCAGGACGTAATAACTGAAAAAACTGAGGGCGTCCTTGATGGCGCTGGTGGTTACCCCGACAATTAATCCTCTGGTGAAGCGATCCAAAGTCTTCATCCTTTCCCATAGGTTAACCTAAGTTCGTTCAGATTGGTTCCGTGTATCGTTTTAGTCCCCACCGTTCGGTGAATAGGCCCAGCAATATGCCGAAGACGGAGGTGGTGACCAGGTTGGAAAGGGAGGTACTGATATCCGGCGTTGCGATGACCGGCAGGCGATAAAGAGTCGCCATTACATAGGAGAGAAAATAGAAAGTGTTTGCTAATAGTAAGCCTTTGAACCATAAATTATGTTTATTTCCGGAGCGGAGAATACAATACGTGAATACGATCCCAAGGATGCCGGTTAAACCGATTTCTACGCCTTGAGCATAAATAAATTCCAAAGAATTTCGAACCGGCTTTCCCAAGAGGTATACCCCCATCTAGTGGCCATATGAGACTTTTGTCCATCCCAGGGCATAGCTGATATAACTGAAGAGATCCTTTATTCCGCCGGCGGTGATTCCGATGACGAATCCCCGTTCAAACTGATCCATAGGGTGTTTCGCTCCGTTTGATTTCCTCAAAGTTCTTTTAATGAATATAGTTTCGGCCTGAAACCGTAGCTCTATGCATTTTTGAAAAATTGCAGAATTTGATAGGAAAATAACAATGTAAACCGAATGTTAAAAAGATAGGTCCTTTCATGAGTGAAGCGCTATCAAAATTTCGGGAGGGAGTCGGGATGGGAAAAGTATTGATCATTGATGATGAACCCGATATCACAACAGTGCTTCAAGCCGCATTGGAAATGGAAGGGCATCAGGTTCAGACGGCCAATAGCGGAATGTACGGGTTAGTATTATTGGAGGAAGGGTTTCAACCCGATGTGGTGCTCCTTGATCTCAATATGCCCGGGATGGGCGGGACGGTTTTCTTGGAAGAAGCGGATTCCCGTGGATACGGTCGGTTTCCCGTCATTTGGCTGACCGGAGCGGTTTCCGGGTCGTCCGATATGATTTGTGACGGCCGGTATCAACGTGTGATCGCCAAACCCTTTGACCTTATAGCCCTGCTGGAGACGGTGGATCAGATGCTGGAGACGGCGACGTCGCAATCATTACCGTGAAAACCGAGCCTTCTCCCGGCCGGCTAGCCACATGTATTTCTTCTCCGTGGGCTTCCACGATTGGGTTATGAAGGAAAATTTGCTCCGATTTCCGAGGCTGGAAGCCTTCTTTTTTTATATTTGATTGACTTTTGCTCGGGAGTCTGTTATGATCCAGACATAGGACGTAGTACGTCCTACCTCTAACGAACAAGGTGAAGAGATTGAATTTGAATGAACGGTTATCATTGAGCGACACCGTCTTGGAAGCGATAAAAAGCAAGATTACCAGCGGAGAATGGCCACGGGGGAGCCGGATCCCGTCCGAAGCGGAACTTCAGGAGATGTTCGGCGTCAGCCGCAATACCATCCGGGGTTGCATGCAAAAATTAAGCGCTTTGGGGGTTCTGGAGATCAAACACGGTGAAGGGACCTTTGTAAAAGACACCATTTATGATCATTTATTCGGCGTACAGACGCCGGTGTTGCCTCTGACCAAAGAGGAAATCCTGGAGATGTTCGAATTCCGCAAAATTTTAGAGGTTGCTAATGTCAAGATTGCTGCGGTAAAAGCCGGACCGGAGGATTTGGCCCGTTTAAAGGCCTGTGTGGATGAGATGGTCCACTTTCGATTGGATGCTGAAAAGTATGCCCGGGCCGACTTGAATTTCCACATTAATATTGCTTTAGCGACACAAAATAAAGTAACCTATCAAATCATGCTGATGATGAAGGAAGTCCTGTTATCCCATTTTAAAGTGAACACGGAGAATTTAAAGGACAAGTTCGAACAGGATCTTCATATTCAGATTTATGAGGCCATTAAGAACCGCGATCCGGAAACGGCCGAAAAAGTGATGACCAAACTGTTGGATACCAACATTCAACTATTGCAGCAACAATAAACAAGGAAAGTGGGTGTATGTCAATGAAGTATGTTATGGAACTGGACGGACTCAGATTTGTGGATCTCAGCAAGGATTTAATTCCCGGGGTGGAGACCCGGCGCTTGGAAGTCCGGCGCTATAAGTCCTATCCGATGGAGGATTACCACTCCGAGATCGACATCATGAGTCACCTGGGAACCCATATTGAAGCACCGTACCATCATGCCGACGAATTGAAAGATACCTTCGATATCCCGCTGAACCATTATATTTGCCGGTGTGTATTGCTGGATTTGGCCCATATCCAGCCGAAGCAGCCCATTACCGCGGCTGACTTGGAAAAGGCGGACCGGGGCCGGTTGAGAAAAGGCGACTTTGTGTTGTTAAAGAGCCCGTATTACTTTGAGCCTTTCACGGAGTTGGCCAACAGCGAACAGGACAAACGGCCGTATTTGAACGGAGAGACAGCCCGGTGGCTGGCAGAGAAAGAAGTATACGGTGTGGGCTTTGATAATACTATTTCCATCGAATACAGCAAAGAATCGGTGAAGGAATTCCATGATATTTTAATGCGGAAAGATGTGGTTTTCCTGGAGGTTATGCACCATTTCGACCTGTTGAAAAAGGATGTTTTCCTCTTGATGTGCGTTCCGTTGCCCATCAAAGGACTGGATTCCTGCCCGGTCCGGCCCATTGCCATTGAAGGCATCCCGGGGATTGAGTAAGCGACGGTTCGTCCGGCGTGATAAATTGACGGAAAAGGGACTATTGTGCATCATTGTGTGCCATAGTCCCTTTTTTTTAAGAATGCGCCTAATGCTTTTGGTTGAATTTGACGGACCAGTTCCAACCGTTGTTATTGTCCCAATGGTCGGCGGAATCTTTGAAGCAATAGTTTATTTCCCGGTGGCCGCGGGTCGGTATGGTTAATGTAAACCGCCCGTCTTCATCGCGGTTCATCCGTTCAGTGCGAATCGTATGGTAATCCCAGTTATCAAAGGCATAATGAAGATAAACGGCATCGGCGCCGCAATTTTTTAATAAACCGTCATAATCAATGCGGATGGATTCCTCGGGATGGTATGAAGCGTCAAAATCGCTACCGATTTCAAAACGAAGATAAGAATACTGTTTCGGCATGAACTGGGATTTGGAGTATCCTCCCGTATCATCGCTGTCGGGCTGTAAATTAGGCTCCGCATCCAAATAACCGAATTCCTGATTGTAGGTGTTGACGGCAAATATCCGTCGGAGAAAATCCATAAAGCCCATGATTTCACCTCCTTTGCCGCATCTTCAACGTTTAGTGTTTCCCGGGCAATACCCGCTAAAACCTCGGGTTGATGGGGATCTAAACAGAAATTCCCTAATGTTCGATTTAAGGCCGATTCCGGCAGGGCCGTTGGTGCCAGGGATACGGTGCGGGTAATGGGAGAGGACCGGCGGATTTTTGGATGTTTGTGGACTTATGGGGTGATCGCAGTGGCTCTGGTACTGCATTTTGCTTAATTATGTAACATAGTAAGAAACTGTCTCCTTTAAAATGACTATCTATTCTGATGAAAACGTGATATGATTAAATTCATAAGTGTTGAATTGAGATGATCGAGAGGTTGTAAAATTTGAATATGAAAAAGATTGCTTTAGTCACGGACAGCACGGCTGATTTAAACCAGGAATTCCGGCAGAGTTGTGATGCTCATGTCATTCCGCTGAAGGTCCGGTTCGACGAGGAAGAATTATTGGATCACCAGATTACCGGCGATGAATTTTATACCCGTTTGGCCGGTGCCAAGCATTTACCGAAAACTTCCCAGCCGTCACCGGAGGATTTTCGCCGACTGTATATGAGGCTGCTCCAGGAATACCAGGAAATTATATCCATTCATATATCTTCGGGTTTGTCCGGAACCTTAAATGCTGCCCGTATTGCAGCTGAAAGCCTGAAAGGAAAGATTCACATTGTGGATTCCAAGACCATCAGTTTAGGTATGGCTTTGATGGTGCAGGAAGCGGCAAAGCATATCCGGGAAGGACTTGAAGCCAATCAGGTGGTACAGGCCTTAGCCAAAGCCCGGCAAAATATTGAAACCATGTTTACCGTAAATACTTTGGAATATCTTCAAAAAGGCGGCCGCATCGGCAGAGTGCAGGGGTTAATGGGGTCGATCCTCAATATTAAGCCGTTGATCCGGGTGGGCGATGACGGAGTGTACCACACCTATGACAAGGTACGCAGCCAGGAGAAGGCATTTAAAAGTATGATTCAGGGTTTTAAGGATTTGGCGAAGGGGAGAAAAGCGGTGAAGATGGCGATAGCCCACGGTGCCGCCTCCCAGGCAGCGGCCGGTCTTAAAGAAGCTTTGGAAAACGCTTTCCAAATACCGGCTTCCATCGTAACTCAGGTCGGACCGGTTATCGGGGTTCATACCGGCCCGGGGACGTTGGGTGCCGCTTTCCAATATGAATAAGTTTCATCGGGATGAAAAAGGCTGATTCGGGAGAGATCAGCCTTTTTATATTTTCAATCAGCGGGACAAATAATGGTCCAGCACGGCCTGGATGATGCCGATGTAGTATTCGGATTCGCGGCGGATATGATGGATTATCGTCGTCGCAGTAGGATTGTTTTGTACGGCCGGGCTTTCATTGAGCAGTTGTCCGAGAAAAGCGATGAAGTCCCGGCTTTGGTGAAGGCTGCAGTGGAGTAATTGTAAGATTTCACCTTCGGCGGTATGGCTGATTTCATGGCCGGAACGGTTGAAAAGTTCGATGTATCGGACAACGGCCCCTTCGGTCCGGGCGAAGACTTCTTCCCAACGGGCTAAAACCTCTGTGAAATGCGATTCCAGGTTGGGGACGACGGTACGAATGACTGCCGTGTGTTCATGTTCATGGGTTTTCCAAAATTTGGCTTTGTCTAACGCCCGGTGCAGGGTTCTTTCCGCATAATAAAAACGCATGGGGATACCCCTTTCGCTGGTTGTTGGTAATCCTTATGCGTTGCCGGTTCCAAATATGAAGATGTCCGGGGAGAAACGGAGCAATGAACTTTAAAGAATTTGTCAAAATGATTTTTAAATATATTCACGAAATATGACGATAACGTAAGTAATACATTATAAAAACGAAGAAGGGGTTAATTATGGGCGGTTGGCAACAGAGCGTGAGCCGGACGCAAAAGGTCCGCAACCGTTGGCGACAATTTGACGCTTTGCGTTTGGGGATGGATTGGACAGAGGAAGATTTAACTAAATACCAGGTTTTTATCGATGATGTTTACGGCGACAGCCATCCGGGAAGCGTCCATTTGGGAGAGTTGAGCGAATCTGCAGCTATGGGGGTCATGGAGGCCGGCGGAAAAGCAGCCCACTTCCATGTGACTGACCTTTGTGACGGTTGGGCGCAGGGGCATTCGGGCATGAATTATATTTTGGCTTCCCGGGAAGTCATTGCCGATATGGTGGAATTGCACGGATCGGTGATCCCCTGGGACGGCGCGATTATGGTTTCCAGTTGCGATAAGTCGATTCCGGCCCATTTAATGGCCATGGCCCGGTTAAACATACCGGCAATTCATATTCCGGGAGGTACCATGGGTTCCGGCCCCGAATTGACCACCATTGCCATCGGCGGAGACATTTCCCTCCGGGAGCACCAGCGGAATATTACTGAGAAGGAAATCCGGGAGTTTTGCCTGACGTCCGCTCCCACCTGCGGAGCGTGTCCGTTTATGGGAACTGCCGGTACGATGCAGTGTATGTCGGAAGCACTGGGGTTGGCTTTGCCCGGGTCGGCTTTGATTCCTGCTTTTTATCAGGAATTACACCGTAAAGCGCGGCAGGCCGGAAAAGCCATCATTAATTTGATCCAGCAACGGATCAAAGTGAGCGAGATTTTGACCCTGGCGGCTTTCACCAATGCCATCAAAGTCCATGCGGCCATCGGCGGGTCTACCAACGCGTTGTTGCATCTGCCGGCCATTGCCCACGAGGCCGGAATTTATTTGCCTTTGGAATTGTTTGATGAAGCCAATCGGGAGATACCGTATCTCACCAATCTGCAACCCAGCGGCGAATTCCCGACCCAATTTTTCTGGTATGCCGGAGGAATTCCCATGATTCAGTGGCTAATCCGGGATCACCTGGATTTGTCGGTGATGACAGTGACCGGAAAGACGTTGGGAGAAAATCTGGAAGACCTGCAAAGAGACGGGTATTTCCAACGGGTTCAGTCATATCTGGCCAATCATCGGATTTCCGTCTCGGATATTATCCGGGATCCGAAAACCAATACGAAAAAAGGTTCCGTGGCCATTCTCCGGGGAAGCTTGGCTCCGGAAGGGGCGGTCATCAAGTATGCGGCAGCCGGTGTCAAACCCAGCGAGCTGGTGAAGAAAGGGCCGGTGAAAGTCTTTGAATCGGAGGATTTGGCCTATCAAGCTTTGGTTGAGAAGACCATTCAGCCCAATGATATTGTCGTGATTCGCAATGAGGGACCGCGGGGTTCGGGGATGCCGGAGATGTTTATGACCACCGAAGCCTTGGCTTCCGTTCCGGAACTTTCGGCTTCGGTCACTCTGATCACTGACGGTCGGTATTCCGGTGCCACACGCGGCCTGTGCATCGGGCATGTGGCTCCGGAGGCTGCTTTGGGCGGGCCCATCGGCTTGATTGAGACCGGAGACCTGATTCTGGTTGATTTGCCGAACCGGCGGTTGGACGTCATCGGCTTTAAGGGGCAGGAGATGCCACCGGAAGAGGTTGCCCGGATCTTGTCGGAGCGCCAGAAGAAATGGACACCGGCAGTAACCGGTAAAAAACACGGGGTGCTTCGTCGTTATCTGAAACATGCCGCTCCGGTTTCCGAAGGGGCGTATATGGAGTCGTAGACCGGGCGGAGTTATAGAACTGAAATTGAGATGGCGGGAATGGTCCCGCCTTATTTTTTGCCATAAAAAGGGTAGAAAAGCATGGTCTGGGTATAATAAAGGGTAAAAAACGGATAGTTGGGGGTGGTCATGATGAAATACCGTCGAATGGCCGGGGTGGCAGGGTTTATGTCCGTCTTTTTCTTTTTGCCGTCATTAGCGGTTAAATTGTGGAACTGGTTGGTGTATGCGCCGTGGCATCGCAAAAGTTGGCTGGTTTATTTGCTGATCGGATTATTAGTCATCGCATGGGTTCGGCACCGGGCGGGAAATTGGAAGCTGCGCCTTCAACCCGTGGATCAGACGAATCAGCCTTTGCAAATTGCAAAACAGCGGTTGGCCGCCGGTGAATTGAGTTTGGAAGAGTTCCGCCGGATTAAACAGGAGTTATTAGAGTAGTTTCCGGAGCCAAAATATTTTGTTAAGTTTAGGGTTAATGTGGAGGAAAGATCGAGTGCGGACGAGAATAGCATGATATAAAGTTAATGTTTATGAAGACGGGAGGAAACGCAGGTGGCCAAGATACGGGTGGGATTAATTTACGGGGGGCGTTCCGGAGAGCATGAGGTTTCGGTGCTGTCGGCAAACTCAGTGATGGCAGCCATCGATAAAAATAAATACGAGGTTATTCCCATCGGGATTACGAAAGAAGGTCGTTGGTTGCCGGGGCAAGGCCCGGAAGCTTTGGTTGCCAGCGGCGATTTACAGGTCCGCTGGTTGGGCGGCAGTGCGGAATCGCCGTTGGTGGCAGCGGATAACGGCGCAACATTGCCGATGTCGTTGGAAAATACTCAGGGGCACATTTTGGCGGGGCTTCGGGAACAGGTGGACGTCATCTTTCCGGTATTGCATGGCCCCTTCGGCGAAGACGGTACCATCCAGGGTTTGTTGGAACTGGCGGATATCCCCTATGTGGGGGCCGGAGTTTTGGGATCGTCCGTGGGGATGGATAAAGCGGTCATGAAGGCCGTTTTTCAGCAGCAGGGCTTGCCGGTCGGCAAATACCGGGTGTATCTCCGGAAGGAACTGGAGAATTTGAATTTTAACCGGGTGGCGGCTGAGATCGAAGAGGATTTGCAGTACCCTTGCTTTGTCAAACCGGCCAATTTAGGTTCCAGCGTGGGGATTTCAAAGGCCCATGATCGTGAGGAACTGCGTAAAGCCTTGCAGTTTGCCGCCGAATACGACCGGAAAATCGTGGTGGAGGCCATGCTGCATGGCCGGGAGATCGAATGCGGCGTCCTCGGCAACGATGAACCGATGGCTTCTGTTGTGGGTGAGATCGTTCCCTGCGCGGAATTTTACGATTATGAAGCCAAATATATTTTGGACGGCTCGGAGTTGATCATACCGGCAAAATTGCCCGAAGACATTGTGGTTAAAGTCCAGGATTTGGCGGTGAAGGCATTTAAAGCCGTGGACTGCGCCGGCCTGGCCAGGGTCGATTTCTTCGTCGATGTGGAGAACCAGCGGATTTATGTGAATGAGATTAATACGATTCCCGGTTTTACCCGGATCAGCATGTATCCGAAACTGTGGGAAGCCAGCGGCGTTCCGTATGAAGCATTGATCGACCGTCTGTTGCAGTTGGCTTTCGAACGGTATGACGACAAAAAACGAAACAGGGTGAGATAAGGAGCCGCAAGGCTTCTTTTTTTGTCCCAAATTATAAAAGCGGCTTAAGCTTGGAATTCTTGGGTATGATAAGTGAAAGAGGTGATAGGCCATGTGGCGGGTGTTTGCCGATTATCATACCCATACGCGATATTCCCGGGTCGGAGGGACTATCAAGGAAAATGTTTTGAAAGCCAAGGAAGCCGGCTTGGAGGAAGTGGGCATCGCTGATCATGGGCCGGCCAATTGGGGGCATTGGGGAAGCACCAGTCTGGCGGATTTTGACCGGATTATTGCCGAGTCACGGTCGGTCGAGGCGGAACTGGGAGGGATAAAAGTGTTGGCCGGGGTGGAAGCGGATATCGTGAGCTATGACGGAACATTGGACGTCCTTTTGGAGATGCAACGAAAGCTGGATAAAGTTCTGGCGGGCTTTCATATCACGGTAAAACCTCGCTCTCTTGAGGAAGGAGTTCGGTTTATGGCCGGCAGGCTGCTGGCGCCGGTGAGCGACAGGATTTACCGAAAAGTCCGCAATGAAAACACCAAAGCCATCGTGGAAGCGATTTACAATAACGAAATCGACATTATCACCCATCCGGGCCTCAAAATCAGCATCGATACCTATGAACTGGCTAAAGCCTGCGTGAAAAGGGGAACGGCGTTAGAGATCAACAGCAAGCACGGAATCAAGTCAGTGGAATTTGTCAAAGCGGCTGCCCGGGAAGGGGCTTGTTTTGTCATTGGCAGCGACGCCCATTCGCCGGATCGGGTCGGCGATCTGGAACCCGGCCTCCGTGCCGCCCAACTGGCCGGACTGACCGCGGATCAGATCTTGAATGTGAGGGAAGAATAGCAGTTTTAGGTACGGAGTTTTGGATTCTAGGTTCTGGGTTATGGATGGAACGCGTCGCGTTCCTACCTAAACCGAGTGCCCAGAACCTAGTACCTGGCCTCCGGCACTCAGTGCAACTGTGAACTATCTACCATTACTTTATGGTAATTCTTGTCCGTGGCAGGAGAACCGGTATTAAAGGCGAATGCTTAAAAATACCGTAAAATGAGGTGTACTGCCATGACAGAGATGATTCGGTTTGTGATCATTACCGGTTTGTCGGGAGCCGGAAAATCCGAGACGATGAAATGTTTTGAGGATCTCGGTTATTTTTGCGTCGACAATCTTCCGCCGGTGTTAATCCCCAAGTTTGCTGAGCTTTGTGCACAATCGGGAGGCCGTATCAATAAAATAGCATTGGTTGTTGATATCCGGGGCGGCGGATTTTTTGATGATGTGTTTGAAGCGTTGGAAAACCTTGAACATAACGGTTTCAGCTATGAAATTCTTTTTCTGGAAGCCCGGGAAGAGATTTTGGTCCGCCGCTTTAAGGAAAGCCGCCGTCGCCATCCGTTGTCGACAACCGGCGGCATTTCGGAAGGAATCCGGGCTGAAATGGAACGCTTGGAAGAGATTCGTGGCAAAGCGAGCGTGATCATTGATACGTCTGAGCTCACTGTCCGGGCGCTTCGGGAAGTCATCGTCAAGCATTATGACCAACTAACGCCCGAATCCAAGATGCTGATTACCATAGTTTCCTTTGGTTTTAAAAACGGGATTCCGTTGGATGCCGATTTGGTGTTTGATGTTCGGTTTTTGCCCAATCCCCATTATGTGGATTCGCTGCGGCATTTGAACGGCAACCGGAGCGAAGTCTCCGACTATGTGCTGAAATGGCCGGTGACGAACAGGTTTTTAACCAAGCTGTATGATTTGATGGATTTTTTAGTGCCGCAATACGTTAATGAAGGTAAATCCAATTTGATTATCGGTATCGGATGTACCGGAGGACAGCACCGTTCGGTAACCATCGCCAATAAATTGGGAGATTTCCTGCGGGCTAAAGGTTATCGGATCGTGGTGGATCATCGGGATGTCCGGAACGTGTAGTTCGGGTACAGTATCAGGAGAGGGGACCGATGATTGATGGGCAATGTTAAGTCCCGCACCCATTGGGTGATTATTGGTTGGTTTATATGGGCGTTTATTTGCCTGATCATCATGGCTTCCGGTGTGGCCTGGCTGGCCGGATGGGTATGGGTGAACCTTTCATCTCCGTTGCGCTTTGCAGGAGGTCTGCTCCAGATTTTCCTCGGAGTGTTGGCGGCTTATTACGGCGCTTTGAAGTTTTTTTGGTATGTCGTGAAATGGTTGTCGCGCGGCAAAACCAAAAACGGCAATTCGGCTGGCAAAGGGCCCAAAATCGTGGTTATCGGCGGCGGGACCGGTCTGGGGACCATTTTACGTGGATTGAAGGAAGTTTCCTCCAACCTTACAGCGATTGTTACCGTAGCCGACGACGGGGGAAGTTCGGGAAGGCTGAGCCGGGAGTTTGGCATTTTACCGCCCGGTGACATTCGCAACTGTTTGGTGGCCATGGCCGATCTGGAGCCGTTGATGGAAAAGCTCATGCAATACCGTTTCGGCGGGGACTCCGTCTTTGCCGGCCATAATTTCGGCAATCTGTTTTTGACGGCCATGATCAATGTGACCGGAGATTTTGAAAAAGCCATCAAAGAGTCCAGTAAAGTCCTGGCCGTCCGGGGCCGGGTTTTGCCGGCAACGTTGGAACATGTGACCTTGAACGCCGAGTTTGCCGACGGGAGCGTGGTCTGCGGTGAGTCGGCCATTCCTTTGGCGGGCCGCCCGATAGCCAGGGTTTTTTTGGAGCCGAAAAACAGTAAGCCGGTGGCGGAATCCATTATGGCCATCAAAGACGCGGACGTGATCCTGCTGGGGCCCGGCAGTCTCTATACCAGTATCATTCCCAATCTTTTGGTGACGGATATCGCGGAGGCCATCCGTTCGTCGTCTGCGACGAAAGTCTATGTATGCAATGCCATGACCCAGCCCGGCGAGACGGACGGTTACAGCGCCAGCCGACATATTCAGGCGATAATTGATCATGCCGGGCCCGGCTTGATCGATTATGCCATCGTGAATACCGGCGACATTCCTGCCCAAATTTTGGGGAGGTATGCGGAAGAAGGGGCAAAGCCGGTAGAAGCTGACATGGAGCGGATCAAGGCTTTGGGAATTACCCCCATAGCTATGGATATTATCAAAAAAACCAGCGTTATCCGGCATGATGCCCTTAAATTGGCTGAGGTGGTTTTGGAACTGGCGCGGAGACGGAAAATCGAGTCATTGTTTGGCAAAAGAATCATGCGCTTGTTTTTTCGGTTTTTCAAATAAAGGTTTTTCTGGCATTTTCCTTTTTAAGCTGTCGTAATTCGGTTACAGGGATTAAATCCCTCCCTCGGGGAGGGATTTTTCTTTGGACTTTACTCTAATCTAAATTAAAATTTATCCGATAACTATAAAGAAATCGAATGAAAAACCAAAGGAGGTGAGGGCGAGTCCATGATCCGAGGGATGTATACGGCAGCTACCGGAATGGTTGCTGAGCTTCACCGCCAGGATGTGATCGCCAATAACCTGGCCAATGTGGATACGGTCGGATTCAAAGGGGATTATACGGTGTCCGTACCTTTTGGAGAAATGTTGCTCAACGCTTACAACCGGCAGGGAGTCCGGCCCGTCGGCGGGTTAGGTTTGGGCGTTCAGGCAACGTCCGAGTATATTGATACCAGCGAAGGGTCATTGGTGGAGACCGGTATCATGTATGACCTGGCCATTGGCGGACAAGGATATTTTGTCGTGGAGACGCCGGCCGGCGAACGGTATACCCGGGCGGGAAATTTCAAAGTGGATGCCGAAGGGTATCTTACCACACGAAACGGTTGGCGGGTATTGGGCGAGAACGGGCCGATTCAGGGCACCGGTAGGTTTGAAGTAAATCAGGACGGGGAGATTTTCATCGACGGCGTCATGGCGGACCGGTTGCGTATTGTCAATCCGTACGGGCTCCGCAAAGAAGGCGAGTCGTTGTTTACGGCAACCGGCATCAATCCGGCGAACGGGATTCAAATTTTCCAAGGGACGGTGGAGCGTTCCAATGTGAATGCCATCCGGCAGATGATCGAGATGATTAATGTGACCCGGAGTTATGAAACCAATCAGAGAGCCTTGACTGCGCATGACGAAACGTTGGGGAAAGCCGTTAACGAAATAGCGCGGTAACATGACAAAATGATATAAGACAGGCAGTGGAGAAAAACCGGACCGCATTGCGGAGGTTTTCGAAAGATCGAACGACGGAGATCTTTCAGGAATGACCGGACAGCCATCAGGGGAGGGCGGGCGCTCTGCCCGAATTGGGCTTGTATTTGCCATATTCGAAACTGCCTGGCATTGCAGGCAGTTTTTCGTTTGATTAAAACATTGCGGAGGGTTATTTGAAATGATCAGAGCATTATGGACAGCGGGCACGGGAATGATGGCTCAGCAATTAAATATCGATACCATCGCCAATAATCTATCCAACGTGAATACCACCGGATTCAAGAAAATGCGGATGGAGTTCCAGGATTTGCTTTATCAGACCATCCGTTCGGCGGGAAGTTCATCGTATCAGGGTGGGATGTTGCCCACCGGCCTACAGGTCGGCTACGGCGTCCGTCCCAGCGCTTCCACGAAGGTCTTTACCCAGGGGGACTTCTTACAGACGGATAACAGCCTGGATATGGTTATCGAGGGAGATGGCTTTTTCCAAGTGCAAATGCCGGACGGGTCCATCGCTTATACCCGGAACGGAGCGTTTAAAGTTGATGCCGACGGCCGGCTGGTGACGTCCGAAGGGTATCTGTTGCAACCGGAGATAACCATTCCCGCCGGGACCACCGAGATCAACATCGGCAGCGACGGTACCATTTCGGTTGTGGTTGCGGGTGAAACCGAAGCACAGCAAGTCGGTAACCTGGAATTGGCCATCTTTATGAACCCGAGCGGATTAAACAATTTGGGAAAAGGCTTATATCAACAGACCGATGCGTCAGGGGAGCCGATGGCGGCCACGCCGGGAACGGACGGAGCCGGGACGGTTATTCAGGGATATTTGGAAATGTCCAATGTGAAAGTTGTCGAAGAAATGGTCAATATGATCGTGGCCCAACGGGCATATGAGATCAATTCCAAAGCGATTCAAGCCGCGGATGAAATGTTGCAAACAGCGAATAACCTGAGGAGATAATGACGGATGAAAGCGGGTGTAATCCGGTTATCAGTGAATAATTGGGTGAAGCCGTTTTTGTGCATGATGTTCCTGCTGATGGTGGCAGGCGGTTTGGTTCACGCGGAAGCGCCGTTTATGGTGGTCATCCCGGATGAGGTGGTTGTCTCCGGGCCCCGGTTCGGTTTGGGGGATATGGGGAAAATCGTCGGAGGGTCGGAAGCCGATCGGAAACTACTGGATACCATCTCCTTTGGAGCTCCTCCCGCTCCGGGCCAGACCAGGGTGTTCGACCGGAAGTATTTGCAATGGATCGTGAACGGGTACCGCTTTCAGCAGGTTCCGGAGCTGAAAATGGGAGAGCGGGTTGTGGTCCGGGCGGCGGCCGTCAGCGTTTCCGGAACACAAATCCAGGCAGCCATCGAGCGGTTGATCGCCATTGAAAAGAACGGTGTGGTGGAACGCTGGGTTGAGTTGCGGAACGTACCGTCAAACATATGGCTTTCTCCGGGGAAATGGGAGATTCAGGCAGCTCCTACCGGAGAACTTCCGTTGGTGGGCAGTGTGGTTTTTAAAGTAACCTTGACCAACGGGCAGGAAACCAAGGCCATTCATATCAGCGGCCGAGTCCGGACAAAAGCCGTGGTATATCGTTCGAAACGCACATTGCCGCGGCATACGCTTTTGAGTGAAGAAGAATTTGAAAAGATAACCATGGAGCTTCGCAGCGGCAAGGAATTCGTGGGTGAATGGCCCGGCCGTTGCCGTAACCTGACGGTGATCCGGGAAGGGGATATCCTCATGGGGCATCAGTTGGAGGAAGCGCCGTTGGTGATGAAGGATCAACCGGTGGTGGTTGTTGTACGGCATGAAAATTTTGAAATACGGATTATGGGGACGGCATGCGACGACGGTTGGTTGGGGGATGCGATTAACATTGTCAATACAGTTAGTAAAAAGAGAGTAACCGGACGGGTTATCGATAAAGATACCGTGGAGGTGATCGTCCAATGAAAAAATTACTTAAAATTCTTGTAACCATTGGGTTGGTTTTGACGTTATGTTCGATGGTGAGTAGCGCTGCTTTGGGTGATTCATTATGGACCGAAGACAGCGGTTCGTTATATAAAAAGCAACCCCGGGACTTTAAGGTGGGGGACCTGATTACCATTATCATTGTTGAGCAGGCAACGGCCAGCCAGAAAGCATCTTCTTCCAACTGGAAGAACGGTTCGCTGACTGCGAGGCCCGGGACCGGGGTGTTGAAGGATGTGGTCCCCGAATTGAAGGGCGACTGGGAATCGGAATATGAGGGGACCGGCAGTACGACCCGGGGCGGGAGCCTTACGGCCAAACTTACGGTGACGATTAACGAAATCACTCCGGAAGGGCTTTTGTTGGTCGAAGGAAGACAGACCATTAAAGTCAATAATGAAAACCAGATCTTGACGGTCAAAGGGAAGATTCGTCCGGAAGATGTTTCCCAGTCCAATACCGTATATTCGACGTATGTGGCGGATGCCGTCATCGAATATCAAGGCAAGGGAACGCTCGGCGAAACGCAGAGACCGGGAATCCTGACCCGCATCTTCAACTGGATCTTTTAAGAAAGGGGAAGGGACGATGAAACGCTGTCTGGTCTTAAGCCTGGTTATCGCTTTAGCCGTAGGGTTAATCGGGATGGAAAGTTTGGCGGAATCACCGGTGACGCGTGTTAAAGACATTGCCCGTCTCCAGGGGGTCCGCAACAACCAATTGCATGGCATGGGTTTGGTTGTCGGTTTGAACGGAACCGGCGATTCATCGAGAGCCAATATCCAACTGGTGGCCAATGCTTTAGCCAAATGGGGCATTGAAGTCAATCAGAACGATCTTAAGGTGAAAAATGTGGCGGCGGTTATTTTAACGGCTACGTTGCCGCCTTATAAACATCAGGGTGATACTATCGACGTTCAAGTCTCATCCATGGGGGACGCCAAAAGCCTTCAGGGCGGGATACTTTTGCAGACGCCCCTTTCCGGTGCTGACGGCAAAATATATGCCGTGGCCCAGGGGCCGGTTTATATTGGCGGCTATTCTGCCGGAGGCAGAGGATCCTCCGTTCAAAAAAATGTAACTACGGTGGGTATTATTCCTTCCGGCGCAATTGTTGAGCGGGAAGTGCCGATGCAGTTTGAAACGGACGGCAAATTGCGCTGGGTATTGAATAATCCGGACTTTACCACTGCTTCCCGGTTAGCGAGGACTATTAACGAAAACATCGCTGAGGGGGCAGCCCGGGCTGTCGACATGGCCATGGTGGAAGTGTTGATTCCCCAGAAACTGAGCCATGATCCCGTGGCGTTCATTGCGGAGATTGAAGCGTTACCGGTGACGCCGGACGGAGTGGCCAAAGTGGTGGTTAACGAGCGCAATGGGACCGTAGTCATCGGCGAACGGGTGCGGATCGCCCCTGTGGCTGTGACGCACCGCAATATTACGGTAAGAGTCAATACCACCACTCAGGTGTCCCAACCTTTGCCTCTTTCCCAAGGGGAAACGACGACCGTGGAAAATACCCGTGTGGATGTGAACGAAGAATCCGGACAACTGGTGGAACTTCCGGCGGGGACCACCATCGGAGCCATCGTGAAGGCGCTCAATGCAGTAGGGTCTACGCCACAGGACATCATCGCAATATTGGTGGCCATTAAAGAAGCCGGTGCTCTCTATGGGGTGTTGGAATTTATTTAATCGGTAATAGAAGCTGATTCAGAAAGGGCGCACAGTACACAGTGTACAGTTCACGGTTTTAGGGTGCGGGGTTCTGGCGGCTGTGAACCGTGCGCTGTAAACCCGAAACGAAGACTGTCAACTGTTAACACGTAAAGTGGAGGGCTTGAATGGTTGATCGCATTTACAATCCGTTAGGGATAAATTATAATATTCCAAAGAACGTCAAAACGCCGGAACAAAAACAACTGTATCAGGCGTGCGTCGAGTTTGAGGCGCTGCTCACCAAACAGATACTGGCCACCATGCAGAGTTCCAACGATATTTTTGGAAAAGGTTTCGGCGGCGATTATTTTAAGAGCATGTTCCAGGACGAGCTGGCAAAGCAAATTGCCAATAACGGACTGGGCTTAGCCAAAGTCCTTTATGAGCAGATGGTCAAAACGCAACCGGCGAAAGGAAGTTCCGACCAATTTTCCAGGAACGGCAGGGAAACGGAGATTATTGGCGAATAAACATAAATAACTGTCTTCCATCCAATGAGAGATTTTCATCGGTTCCATGGATACGGTACAGAGAGATAAGTACCATGGGGTTGGTTTCCGGGAAATCTCTTAACGTTGATATGTCAATTTAAAGGGGGAAATACTTTGAAGTTAATGGGGAAGAAAGAGAAAGGAAAAGTCTCCGAAAAGAAGTTACCCTGGAATATTATTTTAGGGACAGCCATCGGGTTGGGGCTCGGAGTCGGCGTGACATTCATCACGGACTGTTACAACGGCAACTGGATCGGATATACGGCGGCTGTCGTATTGATCCTGTTCGGTACCTTCTTCGGTTATTGGGTAGGAAAAAACGGCGGTTTCAAGCTTCTCTTCCACGATGACGTCTACTACCGGGTCGGAGGGTATGTGGCTTTCGGTCTTATCCTGTTCCTTTGCACCTGGGCTATCTTCTTTTTCCTGGTCAAGAAGGCCAATCTGATGTATGACACCTTTGTAGTTCAGAAGTTGTTCAAGCAGGAAATCGATAACGGACTGGGTCCCTGGGGCGCCAAGATTTTCGGCGAGACCTGGAAGATTGGCGGAAAAGAATATAAAGTTGCGGAAGCTGTAGGGATCTGGGGTAATGTATTTTGGTTCACGGTGAAATATTTCCTCAATCATCTGGTTTTTGTCATCCCCTTCATTTTCCTGACGAACTATGTGAAAATCGGCAAATGGAATTTGAGCGCGATTTATTTCGCATTGTACACTATCATGTGGGGCGCTGTCGTAGGGACCAACTCCCTGACATTCCCCGTCGGTGAAAATACCATGGCCGGGCCGTTGGTGGTCTTTGCCCGCTATGGGCTGTGGGTTTGGTTCTCTTATTTGCTGCTGATGACCTCAACCAGCCAAATGGCTTGTCTGGTGGCGCCGAAATGGACTGAATGGGAGTGGAAGAAGGAAGGCAAGTTCTGGCCCATCTCTTTCACCCCGGATCAGAAAGAGGTTTTCATTTACGGATTGCTCTTTTTGTTGGCTTCCAGTTTTGCTGAAGCCCGGATCTTTGTCTACTATAATTTCTAATCTGAATCCGAGTGCTTTGAAACCCAGAGTAATCTGGGTTTTTCTGTGTTTACGGGCAAAATAAAGTGTAACTTCAGAAAGAAGGGTATTCAATGTCGGAACATTATTATACGGCCCGGCCTGAGGCCAAACATAAGCCGGGACAGTTTACAGCGACTTTGCGCGGGGTGGAGCTCCGTTTCCATACGGATGCCGGCGTATTCTCCAAAAACCGGATTGATACAGGGACCCAATTGCTCATCGACGGCCTGCGGTTGACGCAGGAGATCCGGACCGTGCTTGATCTGGGGTGCGGGTATGGGCCCATCGGCCTTACCGTTGCCAGTTTGCTCCCGGAAGCCACGGTGTATATGGGGGATATTAATGAACGTGCCGTAGAGCTTGCCCGGATGAATGCCCGTTCCAACGGCCTAACCAATGTGGAGATTCGCGCCGGAGAAGGGTTCGCTCCGTTTAAGGGGCTGACCTTTGACCTGATTGTGACCAACCCGCCGATCCGTGCCGGAAAACAGGTGATCTACGGGATGGTGGATGCAGCGCCGGCCTTTCTCAATGACAACGGCTGGTTTGTTGCGGTCGTCGCCACCAAACAGGGGGCTAAAAGTTTTGAACGGAAGCTGGAAGAGGTCTTTGGCAATGTGGATGAATGGGAGAAAGGCAGCGGTTTCCGGGTGATTGCGGCTCAGAAAAGGGTTGCTTCGGAGTTTAGAAATCCCGAAACTCGGAAAGACTCTGAATGATTAGGACCGGTGGAGGGATTGTCGTTGCAATGAAGAGGTCAATCACTCAATTGGAAAGGATCAAAGATGAGCTCCCTGCAGCGGAACGTCGTTTATTTGAACGATATTATCGGGTGGATACGGTGACGGGGAGGCTACGGGTGCCCGAGGGGATGCGGCCGTGGATCGAAAAGAATTTCGGGATTCTGGAAGCAGTGACGGAGCAGCGGATTGTGAAAGTGACCAATCGGCTGACTTTGGAAGGGGTTTTGTTTAACGGCCTTCGGGCCAGCCGACCAATGGCCGTTGCCGACGGGGATTCGGTGGAGGAGACTGTCGTGAAAAGCAGTGGCGATCCGTTTTGCCGGCCGGAGAGTGACACGACGGAGGATACCTTCGGACGGATTCGAGGGGAGTATTGTATTACCGCCAGCAACGTGGCCAAATATGACGGTTATCACGGGATCGTCATTTTTGATGAGCATCACCCTTTAAAGTTTGATGCCGAACGGATTGCCGATTATTTTAAGACGGCGTGGGAGTGGGGGGAAAAGGCTCATCAGGAGGATCCGGAGAGCCGTTATTTCTTTTTGATGTGGAATTGCCTTTGGAAGAGCGGGGCTTCTATTGTTCACGGTCATGCCCAGATGACGTTGAGCCGGGGAATGCATTATGCCAAGGCGGAGGCGTTGCGCCGGGTGTGGGAGCGGTATAAGCGGGAGTATGAGGGGGCCTGTTATTTTTGGGATTTGTACGCGGTCCATCAGAGCCTGGGGTTGGCCTGGGAGCAGGAGGGGGTCAAAGGGATGGCTCATTTGACGCCGGTGAAGGAAAAAGAGGTGTTGCTGGTGGCGGCGGAGTTGGGAGAGCCGCTGTACCGGCAGGTGTATCGGGTGTTGGATGGGTACCGCCGGATGGGAGTGCGGAGTTTCAATTTGGCGGTGTATGTGCCGCCGATAGCGGAAGTGGAGGAGGATTGGGAGGGGTTCCCGGTCGTGGTGCGGTTGGTGGATCGGGGGGATCTGGAGAGTCGGACGGCGGATGTAGGGGCGATGGAGCTCTATGCGGCCAGTGTGATCTCCAGTGACCCGTTTCGGGTTGTGGAGTTTTTGAAGTGAGTGGGATTTGTTTTTGCCGGATTGCGGGAGTGGGCCGTGATAAGCTGCGCAATATTGCATTGCTCGGTCGCGCCTTATCCTGCTTGCTCCTGACGGCCCAAGCGGATCTATTATAGCAGTAGTTGTAGAAAGGTTGAGAAAATAGGAATTCTTTTGGGATTTATGCCGGGATTGAAAGATGGGGAATAATGGAACTTGAAAAGAGGCGTTTTGTATGGTAAACTATTTATTGCTCAAAAAGTAAATAAACATGCCGACATGGCTCAGCTGGTAGAGCAGCGCACTTGTAATGCGCAGGTCATCGGTTCGAATCCGATTGTCGGCTCCATAATTTATGCAATAAACCTCCTTAAGACTCTTTATGGGATTAAGGAGGTTTTTTTATTGATATATCCACAAATATTTGCAGGAATTATTCTCTAAATGTCAAACAGCTTAATGTCCCGAGTTCATGGTGGGAAATTGTGAACAACACGGACATACTCGGTTAGAGGAGGGAATGACGATGGGTATTGAATGGACTCCCGATTTGGCGGTGGGCTTGGATGAAATTGACGAACAGCATAAGGAGCTGTATCGCCGCATCGATAAGTTGATGGATGCCTGCCAGCAGGGAAAAGGGAAGGAAGTCGTAGCGGACACTTTGAACTTTTTGGAAGAGTATGTTGTCACGCATTTTAGCAACGAAGAAGGTTATATGCAGCGGTTTGGTTATCCGGATTATGAAGTGCATAAACGGAATCATGCCTATTATGTCAATAATTTGAAAGAGCTGAAGGACCTTTTGGCAGAGAAAGGCCCGGGGGTCGAATTGGTGGTTAGAACCAATGTCATGGTTATCGAATGGCTCAATAACCATATCCGGAAAATGGATACCAAAATGGCGGCTTTTCTGTCGGGAAAAATTTGAAAACGCGTTGAGCCGGTTTTGACCGGGACTACGTAACGGACGAAGGTTCATCTTCGGGTTGGTATATTTCCTATCAATGTAAATCCTCCGTTTTTCGTGGAAAATGGAACGAAATACGGAGGTTTTTTATGTAGGCCACTGGGTATGAAGAAGGCTGAGATAATAAATCTCAGCCTTATCCGGGGACAACAGGAAACAACGAAAATAAATACAACCTTTTAGTTAACCAAACAACCTTTAAAGATCAGCCGACTTTTCTTTTTTATATGCATTTACGGCTATTGAGGCTAATTGTCCATTTTGATATCTTAAAAGCAAGCTTAATGAAGTGGTTATCTCGCAAGATATGTAATCGCTTGCAGAACCATCTTGTTTTTTAAATTCCCAAAAAGCAAACGCAGTCCCTTTACCTCGTCTGATGGCTTGTTCTTCGTAACCGTCTCCTTCATAGTAAGGGCTTTCAAAAAAATAATATTTTTCACCTGAGAATCCATATTTCTGGGAAATATCTTCACAAAATGTTTTCCACTTTTTTATAACTTCATATTCTTCAAAATTGATAAGTATAACTGCTTGCCACATTTTATCTTGATAGATAAAAAAACCAATTTCAGCATCTTCGCCGGCAAAGGTACTTTCATAAATAATGACTTTTTGATCCTCGGATTTTAATGTGGTTTTTGGCCTGGTTTTCATTAAATTCTTAATTTGCTGACTGGAAGCTCCCCACGGCAAGCCTAGAAATCCATCTAAAGTCGCAGGTTCTGCGCAATACGTTATTTGCCCGAAGATAAAACAGATCAATAAAACCATCAAGATGTAAACCTTTTTCATTAAGATACCTCCATGTCGTTGATATTGGTTGTCTTAGCAAGTTAGGAGAGGGCTATTTAAGCCTGACATGGCTCCCTCCGGGGATCTCCGTCGGTTGGTCGTCGACGCTGATCCAGACGGACATGGCGGAGGGGTTGTAGACCATGGTGCCGGCGGCGGTGAATTTCAGGTTGTTCAGGGCTTTCATATAGTCCACGATCTCGATATTGGTCGCGTACCAGATATCCTCCCGGTTACCGATGAATTCGCAAAATTCTTCAATAACCTCCCAATTGTTGTCGTTGTCAAATTCGTAGCTGTGTCCCCAGACGTACATCATGTAAAAATATTGGGTTTTGGCCAAACCGGCGAAGGTTTTGGCCAATTCCATCAGGTTGTGGTTGTGATGGCAGGTGGCCTGCCAGGTGTAGAAATCCTGCGGCATGGTGAATTGGCCGTGTTCATGGACGGTCCGGGCATATTCGATGCCCAAGTGGGGCAGGACTTCCCGAATGGCATTGTTATAGGAACCGTTGGGATAGGAGAGGCCCCGGACCGGATAACCGACGATCTCTTCCAATTGCATCCGGTCATTCAGTATTTCCTGAACCACCTGGTCCATGGGGCAGCGGGCGATGGTCGGATGGGTCAGGGTATGGGCGGCTACTTCATGGCCTTGATATAAGCTTCGGATTTCTTCGCGGGGGATGCGGATGGATTGTTCCATCAGTCCGGAATTTAAATGAAAGGTGGCTTTTATGCCATAACGGTTGAAGATGGCGATCAGCCGGCGATCGGCGACTTTTCCGTCATCGTAGCTGAGGGTCAGTACCTTATGGCGTCCTCCGGGAAAACAGTGATAAATCTTGGGCATCAGGATCACCTCGAATAGAATGGATTCTTTATGACTATGACTATTCTTTCATTATACTCCTTTTTGGAGAAGAATCCTATCCGGAGTGATCCGTATTAGCTGTTTCCCTAACGGGTGAAACAGCTAATCTGTGTATTGTACGCTGTGTACTGGGAACTGTTTAGAATATATTCACCAGTGAAAACCGTTCCCGTTCGGCGATGTGCATGATAAAATGGCGCAAGGTTTCCATCTCCATGCGGGCGTCGGAATAACTTTGGGTGAGGATGGCTTCCCGAGTTTTGGTGAGCGCTTGGTCCACGTTGTCGATTTCTTCGTGATGAGTAAGGACGGCCCACAGTTTCCGGGTTTTGGCCCAGTCCTGCTGAAAGGACTGCATGAGCCGGAAGGTTTCATCCCAATTTTTCCGGGAAAGGGCGGATTGCACGGAATCCAACTGGCGGACCAGCGTTTGACTGCTGGTGTTAAGATAATTTTGGCCGGCACAACCCAGGAGCAAAAACAAAGCAATACCGATGATGACAATAACCCAGGATTTCACGGATTCCGTCCTCCTTTCGGCGGGAGTTTCGGCTGAATGAATAATTTCCCGGAAGCATCATGGTTGACCAGAAATGCCTCTTCGGTACCGGAGAGGCCTTTTTTGCGGAGTTCATCTGTTAACCATTTTTCGGAGAGGCCGGCTCTTTGTAAATTGTCCCGTTTAAGGATGCCGTCTTCGACGAGGGTGATGGGCAATCCTTCATAAGCCGGATTCAAAGCCAAATCGCCCGGGGTGACCGGGCGTTTGTCGGTTTTGGGGATTACGGAAAGTTTGCCGCTGGTTTCCAATATGGCGTAATCCACATCAGCTACATTGGGAAAGCCCTGTAAACGCAGTTGCTCCAATAAGTCGCTGAGACTGTACCGTAACCGGGTCAATTCCTGCTGATTGATTTGGCCCCGTTCGATGATGATACTGGGTTGGCCGGAGATGAGTCGGCGAAATCCGGGGCTTTTCAAAGAGAGCAGGGAGGTGCTGAGTTGAATTAAGAGCAGCGTTAATATGGGGATGACGCCGTTAAGCAACGGGATTTCCGTATCTTGCATCGGTATGGCGGCCAATTCGGAGATCATAATGGTAATGACCAGCTCGTAAGGTTGCAGCTGGCCGATTTGGTGTTTTCCCATAATCCGTATGATGAGTACGACCAATGTATAAAGAACAATGGTACGCACAGGAAGAATTAACATGAACAACTATCACCCCTCTCCCATTGTTTGCCGGTTCCAAGGAGTTTATGCGCAGCCTTGGCGGAAACGGTTTCTTATCTATTGGAATTGGCAGGATTTCGGTGCGAAAAGCCGAATATATTTCGGATAACGGCCCAAAGGTAAGCATTACCGTCTTTTCAGATTTTTGTCATGATTGGGCAGGTAGGGAATAACTATATTCGGAGCCAGTTGAGGTACAAATAGGTATAAAGGGCGTGAATCGGATGAAATTCAACGGCAGATATATGCTTTTGTTCATTGTATTGATGGCTTTTACCGGGGTATCTTTTGCGGCGTCTCCGGTTACCGGAGGGATTCAACCCGGCAAATATCCTGTTTATGCCGTCAATCATCATACACCGGAGGCTTTTAAAAAGGCGGCGGATTATTGGAAGAGCCTGCAGAAAGTCGAATTGGAGCTTGGCCGGGCCTACCGGTTCCGGGATTTGCCCAAGTTAGGGATGAGGGAGCCCTATGTCGGTTATATTACGCTGGGTGACAGCGGGCAGCAATTCGGGGTCATTGTCGATATTTACGGCGAAGAAAAACGCCTTTATATCGACACTGACGGCGACGGCAGCTTTAAGAATGAACCCATGACGTTACTCCTCAATGAATGGCAAGGCCTGCAAGTGTACTGGGTGATTGGGCCTGAGCCGTTGGAAGTGAAGGTTAAATACAAAGCGCTGAACAAAGTTTGCCCGATATATATTAATGTTTCCGGCTTCTTAAATCCGCAGAGCCTTTTCGTTAAAGAAAAACCGTTTTTGCTTGTGCAGGTCCGGACCTGGTTTTTGGCTAAAGTTCAAGAAGATGGCCATGAAAAATATTTTGCCATCGTTGACCGTAATCATAACGGCCGCTATGATGACCCTGACGATCAGCTGTTTATCGATTATGACAACAATCTGTATTTTTCAGAAAAGGAAGCGGTGGCCCGTAAGAAGGGAGTCCGTTTTAAAACGGCAAACGGCTACATGACGGCTGATTGGGGTCCGTATCCCGAGTATCTGATGTTGGGAGGGAATAAATGATGAGGCGGCATTGGCTTTTAGGAATTCTTTTGTGTACAGCCCTCTTCGGGATGGTTTTCGCTGCCGAAGCGGCTCCCCGGGAAAGTTTTGAGCGGGTTGTGCTGAAAAACGGGGTTACGTTAAAGTATAAAGTGATTAAAGGTGAACCGATGGTGTCCATTTATGCGGTTTTTCCTATCGGCACCCATGGCGAGAAAGCCAAAGGCATCGCCCATTTGTTGGAACATTTGGTTTTTAGGGGCGGTTCCGGTTTGACGTTTAAAGACATTTCCGAGGTGACCACCAGAAAAGGGGGATATTTTAACGGGTTTACTTCTTTCTATGCCACCTCTTACAATTATGTGGTCCCCAAAGAGCACTATGAGAAAGCATTGGAAGTGTTTAACGGGTGTATTTGGGGAGTGACGCTAGCTCCGGCCATTGTGGAGATGGAGAAGCAGATTATCGGGCATGAGTTGGATATGGATTATACGTTGCGGTATAAGTATTATCCACTGATCCGGTATTTTTATCCGGAGATGTACCATTCCAAAGAGACCATGGCCCAGATTACCGAGGAAGATTTGAGGGATTTCCATAAGACGTATTATCAACCGGACAATGTGACTTATGTCATCGCCGGTGATATTGATCCCAAAAAGATCATCGCCCAGTTGGAACAGATCCAAAACCAGTCCGGCTATGTGAAAGCACCTCCGGTTCAGATTTCCCGTTTGGACTTTCCCGTCGGGGAAATCGAGGAGGAACGGAACCTCTATCCCTATCAATATCAGCTGATGATGGCTTATGTTTTGGAAGGCTTGACGGAAAAGGAACGGATGGCCGTTAAGCTGTTGTCCTATATGTACGGCGGCGATTACAAGATCGATTATCTGCAGAACCGTTATAAGGTATATAATGCCATCACCCGCTCTGTGGGGGATCAGGACTATTTCGGCATGTTTTATTTGGAACGCAGTGAGCCGTACAGCAAAGAGGCAGTGGAGCGGGAAAAGGCCAATCTCTTCCGGTATTTCCATGAATTCAAACAAGTCGATTTTAAACGGGCGGTTAAAAACTTTATCAGCCTCATCGAGCTGGAAGCCCGTCAGAGCCAGTCTTCGGCGGTGGCGGCGGTGGAATATGAGGTGCAGCGGCTTTCGGATCCGGATAACCTGACGGTGGATTCCTTGGCTATCCTCCGTAAATTGACGGAGAAGGATCTGTTGGGAGTCATTGAAAAGTATTTTTCAAAGCCTCCGACCACTTGGGTCCTGGTTAAAACGACGCGGTAAGGAGGAACGGGAATGAAATGGGTTAAAAAAATCGTATGGATTTGTTTACTGCTTTCGATCCTTACCTTACCGGTGTGGGCGGACGGCCCGGCCAGGATCGAACGAACGACGGTGAACGGGATGCCGATTTTGTTGCAGCGTACCAACTCCGAAGTGGTTGAAGTCACAATGTTGCTCAAATCCGGCAGCGGTTTGGACGGGAAGAAAAAAGGGACCGCCGAATTGATGAATATGTTGGTCTATTTGAAACTTCTCAGTGCCCCGGAATCTTTAGGCAGCGTGAATGTGTTGACCCGGCCGGATTATACCGAAATCCGGATCCAGGCATCGGCGGAAAATCTTAAAAATGTATTAGTTGAGTTGGAAAGCCTGCTGACCACGCCGTTGTATAGTTATGACGTGATAATGGACTTAAAACAGTTTTTAATCGCGGATATCAAAGGGATGCCGGCATTTAATAAAACCTACTATGAAACCAACCGCAGTTTTTACGGGCCGGATCATCCATATAATGACTATCTGGAGCCGGAAGTGGTGGAGTCCATCACCGGCCATGACGTCTACCGTTGGTATCGCCAGACCTATCAGCCGGGCAATGCCATCCTGTCCATTGCCGGCGGAGTGAAAGAAAGCATGGACCAGATCGCCAAGATCTTCTCCAATATGCTGTATGAGTCGGTGGATCAGCGGCTGTTGATTCAGCCGGTCATTCCGAATCAAACCCGATTGATCGAGCGGGAGGATTATAACGGCCGGATAGCTTCCATATGTATGGGATTCGGTGCTCCCCGCATCCAGGACCCCGAGTATCCGGCGTTCAGGATCATCGCTTATTACTTGGAGGATTATCAGTATTACTTTGAAAAACTCCGGATCGAAGAGGGGTTGATGTATACCGGTATGGTATACTATAGTTATCTGGAAAGACCCCAGGCCCCTAATATTGTCTTCCTGACTATGACCGATCCGGACGATCTGTTCCTGGTGGAAGCTAAGACCCTGGATATCATCGAGGAATTGAAGGAAAAGGGAATTGAGCAATCGATGATTGCCCAAATTGCCGAGGCCATTGAAAAGGAAGGCAAGTCGAGGATTCAGGCCGTGATCGGCGCGTCCCGCCGGAATGTCATGAGCTATTACCTTCAAAACCAATTGGTATATGACGAAAATCTTTGGCCCAAGTTGAAACAGGTGACCACTGCCGATATTCAAAAAGCGGCGGCAAAATATTTAAACCATTATGTCCGGGTGGCCTATGTGCCCAGGGAAAAACCGGACAATTTCTGACGGGGAAACCTTGAAAACAGCAAATAGACGGAAGTATAAAAATCAGGCGTTGCTTGAAGACTAATAGCGCCTGATTTTATTATTTCAAAATGGTTGACAATTAATATTTAACCATGTTAACATTTAATTATGTTACAGGAAGGTGGCGAAAAGGTGGTTGACCGGAAACTGTTGGGATTATCGGCAAAACTGTTTTGCCGGGCGGTCAATGAAGCGGTTGTCAGTCGTAGCCTTCGGGATTTGCCGAAACGGGATCAATTGACGCAGGTACAGTTGGCATGCGTCCGTTTTGTCCATTTGCATCCCGATTCATCGGTGGGGGAGATCGCCGCCGGATTGATGATAAGCAATGCAGCAGCGGCAAAGTTAATCGACCGCTTGGTCAAACGCCATTTTCTGGTGAGAGAGGAAGACGTTCAGGACCGGCGGGTGTTAAAAATCAAACTGACCGCCGAAGGCCAAAAAGTTCTGGAAGAAGCGACTCTCTTAGAACAACGGTATTTCAATGAAATCGTTGATCGAATGGCTCCCGGGATGGCCGAAAATTTGCAATTATCGTTGAAAGCATTTTTAAAAGCGGCGTTTCAGGATCCGGAAACCGTAGATGTCATATGTCTTTGGTGCGGCCGGGAACATCTCGATGAATGCGTGGGGAACACAAGATATCGCGAATTAACCGGAGAAAACAGAAGTAAAATTTGATAAATTACAAATGGTTTAACCGTTGCCATAATGATAAAAAAATAAAAAAGAAAGGAGAAGGAGATTATGACAAAACGTTATGAAGTTTATAATTGTGAAGTTTGCGGAAACACGGTGGAAGTCGTGGGTGAGGGTGCCGGAGAGTTGGTTTGCTGTGGGCAACCGATGAAAAAACTGACCGAAAACACGGTCGATGCATCAAAAGAGAAACATGTTCCGGTCATTGAGAAAGTGCCGGGCGGTTATAAAGTGACGGTCGGCAGTGTTATGCATCCGATGGAAGAAAAACATTACATTGAGTGGATTGAATTGGTGGCCGGCGATAAGGTTTATCGCAAATATTTAAAACCCGGCGATGTGCCGGAAGCGGTTTTTGAGACCGATGCTACTCAGGTGACGGCCCGGGAACTCTGTAATATCCACGGATTATGGAAATCGGAGGGATGAAAAATGATTGGAACCAAAATGGAAGCGGCATTTAACGAACAAATCAAGGAAGAATTAGCCTCTGCGTATTTGTATCTGTCCATGGCAGCCTATTTCCACGCACAAAATCTGGACGGAATGGCCCATTGGATGCATGTGCAGGCTCATGAAGAGTATGAACATGCGATGAAGTTTTTCAACCATATTATCGACCGGGGTGGCCAAGTTGAACTGGCCGGATTGGAGAAACCGAAAAAAGTCTGGGATTCACCGTTAAGCGCTTTTGAAGAAGCTTATCAGCATGAGCAATATGTGACCGGCAGAATAAACAGCCTTTATAAATTGGCGGTGTCCGAGGAGGATTATCCGGCACTCGGCCTGTTACAATGGTTTGTGGATGAGCAAGTTGAAGAAGAAGCGTCGGTCTCCAAGATAGTCGAGCAATTGAAGATGATTGGAAATTCCGGATCGGGACTGATTATGCTCGACAGTCAGCTCGGAAAGAGGGAAGAATAACAAAAAAGGTTGCCCGCAGGCAACCTTTTTTTGTTAGGTAGCTTGCTGATACAGGGATTCCAATTTTTTAAACTCGCCGTTTTTCGCTGTCAGCTGGTCATAAGTTCCGATTTCGACGATGGTGCCGTTTTTAATGACTGCGATGCGGTCAGCATCCCGAATGGTGGAAAGGCGATGGGCGACGATAAAGGTGGTTCGCCCTTTGATTAAGGCTTTGAGGGCCGTTTTGACCTGGGCTTCGGAGATGAGGTCCAGGGCAGAAGTGGGTTCATCCAAGATGATCACCTTGGGATCTCGTATCAGAGCCCGGGCGATGGCGATCCGTTGCCGTTGACCGCCGGATAATTTTCCTCCATGTTCACCGATGCGGGTATCCAATCCTTCCGGCAGCCGGTCGATAAATTCTTTGGCGCAGGCGGCCTCCAAGGCTTGATTCAGTTGTTCGTCGGTTACCGACGGCAGACCGTAAGTGATGTTCTCGCGGATGGTTCCTGAGAATAAAATGGTGTTTTGAGGAACGACCGCCAGATGGCGACGGTAAGTCCGGAGGTCCAGATTTTCCATGTCTTCACCGTCCAGCAGGATGTGGCCGGCGGTGGGACGGTAAAATCCGATAATCAAGTTTAAAAGGGTGGATTTTCCGGCTCCGGATTCGCCAACGAAGGCGATACATTCACCCGGCGCGACTTCTAAATTGATTCCTCGGATGGCTGCGGCATTACCGGAAGGATACGCGAAATAGACATCTTGAAAAGAGAAACGGCCCTGAATGTCGGTGACTGCTTTTTTGCCTTTGTTATGTTCAAAGTCGGAAGAAGCAAGAATTTCGCCGATGGAACGTAAAGACTCCAACCCTCGGGTCAGTTGGGGGTAAATATTAATGAGCCCGTTCACGGATGAGGTAATTGTATTAAAAAATCCTTGATACATGACGATATCTCCGGGCGGGATCAGGCCTCGGAATGCCATATAGGCTGTCACCAGCAAACAGGCGATTTGAAAAGTCTGAAAGGCAACCCAGGCTGAAGCTCCGAAGGCGGCATTCAGGATGTCCAAGCGCAATCCTTCCGTCTGTACCTGTTCCAGATGGTGGGTGATGGTTTGGATTTCGATGTTTTCAAGGCCATGGGCCCGGGTTACCGGAAGCATTTCGATGGATTCGGAGATTCGGGCGACCATATTTTCGATCTCTTTGCGGAAAACCCGGTTTTTATTCCGCATGCTGTTTCGGAAGAAATAGATCAAGGCTGAAGCGACAGGAATGGTAAGCAGGTAAAACAGGGCGATGGTCAGGTTCCGGCTGAGGGTGTATCCCAAGGCGACAATAACCGACAAAAGGCAGGGTACGAAATTGGTGATGAGTTGCCGGGACAGGTTTTCTACCCCTTCAACGTCACGGAGGACTTTAGACTGGAGTTTGCCTGACTGGTATTCGTTGTGAAACGAGAACGACAATTGTTGTATTTTCCGAATCAGGGAACCGCGGAGCCTTGATTCGACGCTGCGAATAGCCTCGCTGTGAAAACGCACATATAGGGTGTTGGTAAAGACATTTTGAACAATCATCACTAAAATGACGGCAATATTGATCCAGATTTCATGAACATCATGTTTATCAGGGTTACTGACGATATTGATAATATTGGCGCTGACAACGGGCAGGACCCAGGCAGGGGAATGTTTGATAATATAGAAAACGGTGGACAGCATTAAACGATGATAATTTCCCCGGTAAAGATGGTAAAGGGTTTTTAACGGGTCCGATGTTTGAAATGAATCACTTAAATCTGCCGGAAGCTTCTGAGCCGCACCGGTCTTGCTCACGTGCCGCAACCCCTTTCATCAAGGTAATTTAAACGTTTAAATTGTCACCTTTTATTGTAGCTTAGAATATGAAGAAACATCTTTACGTTCGTGTTAATTTTTAGGGGCTGGGTGTTGGGTGTTGGGTGTGAGGTTCTGGGTACGAGGTACTGGCTTGGTACTGTGAACTATGTGCTGTGTACTAAAAAAAAGAGCGGTACACTGTCAACTGTAAACTGTCCTGTATCAGAGGAGGTATCCCATGGATAAATATTTGGCTTTGCTGGAAGCTATGGTCAATGTGGATTCGGGAAGCGGACATCGGGAAGGATTCCAAAAGTTGGCCGACATGATTCGCCCGATGGCCGAAGAACTTCGTTGTTCGTTTGAATCCCGGAAGGCGCATGACGGATCCGTCCATTATGTGCTAAGCCGCGGCGAAGGGGAACGGGTTTTGCTCATTGCCCATTTGGATACGGTTTTTCCTCCGGGAACGGCGACCCGACGCCCGTTCCGGGTGGTCGGAGATCGGGCGTTCGGCCCGGGAGTCTCTGACTGTAAATCGGGAGTGGTCATGATACTTGCGGCTCTTGAAGAATTAAACCGAAGTCAATGGCCGGCTTGCCGGATCGACTGTTTGTTCAATACGGACGAGGAACTGAGTTCCCCGGGTTCCCGGGAGATCATCACCGATATGTCCAAGGGAGCCAAAGCAGTGTTGGTGGCCGAACCGGCGGAAGGGGATAATTTGACGGTGGCCCGGAAAGGGATCGGCCGGTTTGTACTGAAAGTCACCGGAAAGGCGGCGCACTCCGGATCCGATTATTCAGAGGGGCGGAATGCGGTGGTGGAACTGGCCCGCAAAATGACCGAGATTTATCGCCTGACCGATTTGAAAGAAGGCATAACGTTCAATCCGGCAGTGGTCAGGGGCGGTTCCAGGCCGAATATCGTCCCGGATTATGCGGAGGTGGCCATTGACCTTCGTCTGAAGACAGCGGCACAGGAAAGACGGGCTTTGGAATGTTTGCATGAAATTGTTGGGCGGCGCTGGATTACCGGAACGGAGAGCCGTCTGGAAGGAATGATTACCCGGCCGCCGATGGAACCGACTCCGGCCAATCTTCGGTTGTATCAGGAGTTTAAGACGATTGCCGATGCTTTGGGCATGACACTGGGCCGGACGGAATCGGGGGGAGGTTCCGACGCCAATTTGGCGGCAGCTTGCGGGGTCCCGGTCATCGACGGTTTGGGACCGGTGGGCGGAGGCCATCATACCGAAGATGAATACATGGAAATTCCCAGCTTATATCGGCGCATTCAATTGTTAACGGAATATTTAAAACGTTGTCAGAACTCAAAAATTGGTGTATAGTGGGTGCATGGGTACAATTGTTAACGTTATCACGATTATCATTGGCGGAACCCTGGGGCTGCTTTTACGAAAACGCTTTCCCGAACGGGTGACTCAAACGGCTCTTCAAGTCATGGGTTTGTTCACCATGATTGTTGGGATCGGAATGGCTTCGAAAGGCACAGAGCAAATTTGGTGCTTGGTCAGCCTGGCGGTCGGGGCCATGATTGGAGAGTGGCTGGATATCGAGGGGGCTCTCGAGCGGTTCGGCACCTGGCTGGAGACGCGACTAAACGTGAAAGAGGGAAGCCCGGCCAAAGGTTTAATCTATGCCAGTTTGGTCTTTTGCGTCGGTTCCATGGCCATCGTGGGGAGTATTGCTGACGGCGTCCAGGGTGATCCTTCGATTTTGTATACCAAAGCGATGATGGACGGGATCATTTCCATTCCGTTTGCGGCTGCCATGGGGATTGGCGTTCTGGGTTCGGCTATACCCATATTGGTATATCAAGGAGGGTTAACGCTGTTAGCCCATTGGCTGCAACCTCTGTTCTCCGCGGAAGTGATTCGGGAGTTAAGTTCGGTCGGCGGGATTATCGTGATGGGGATCGGTATTAACATTCTGGGATTGCAAAAGGTAAGAGTGGGAAATTTCCTGCCGGCGCTGATATTGATCATCGGGATTATGTACATTAAGATTCATTATTTTTAAATAGCGGGCGTGAAGGGAATCCGGACGGATTCCTTTTTTATTTTGGCTGATTCCAGTCATGAATTCCTGACGCCGGGCGTATGCATGATTGAATAGACAATCCAAAAGGAGTTCAGGTTCTGGATGAAGCGAACGGTGTCGATTGTTAAAGGTACGGCTGTTCTAACCGCTGCCGGATTTACGGTGAAGGTCTTTGGGGCAATATACCGGATCCTTTTGTCCCGGATGATTGGCGCGGAGGGCATTGGCCTTTATCAGATGGCATATCCGGTATATTTAATCTTTTTATCGTTGTCCACAGCCGGGATACCGATTGCCATCTCGAAAATTATCGCTGAAAAATCAGCATCCGGAGATCGGATCGGTATGCGGGCCGTATTCAGGGCGGCTTTTGGGTTGATGTTTTTATTGGGGACACTGAGTTCGGCGGCAATGGCCGGTACGGCCCGTTGGTTTGCTTCCCATGTGGTCTTTGATCCCCGGGCCATCTTTGCGATTTGGGCTTTGTCGCCGGCTATCTTTTTTATGAGTCTGATGGCTGTGTTTCGCGGTTTTTTTCAAGGACAATTATACATGCAACCCAGTGCGGTGTCGCAAATATTTGAGCAGTTGGTGCGGGTGGGCGTCTCCATTTTTCTGGCTTATGCATTATTGCCGATGGGCATTGAACATGCGGCGGCCGGAGCCGCTTTTGGTGCTACCGCCGGCGGGGCTGCCGGGTTAGTATACTTGGTTTACGTTTATTGGCGAAACCATCATTCTGCACAGAACGTCGTTTCGAAGGTAGGGCGGAAAGACCGGATTATCCTTGAGATGCGGCGGCTCATCCGTTTTGCGTTGCCCATTTCGCTGACTGCCATATTAATGCCTTTATTGCAAACGTTGGATTCAGTGTTGGTTCCCCATAGGCTTCAGTCAATTGGATATACTATCAAACAATCCACGACAATGTTGGGGATTCTGGGGAATTCCTGGGCTGTAATTTATCTTCCTTTGATCGTGACCGGGGCGATGGCTGCCAATATGGTTCCGGCGGTCTCCATATTAAAAGAGAGCCGGGATCGACTGTCGTTGCAGAACAAAGTGAGCGAAGGTCTGCGTCTGGCCATGATCTATCTTTGTCCGGCCTCCGTCGGTCTGTTGGTTTTCGGAGGGACGGTATACCGGATGATTTACGGTGATCCGGGGATTACGGTTCTTTCCTGGTTCAGCCCGGCGATTTTCTTTCTCGGGTTGGAACAGGTATCGGCCGGAGTGCTTCAGGGCCTAGGGAAACCGAAATGGCCCCTGTTTTCCTTTGTGATTGGGGCCGTGATCAAAATTGCCGTGACAACGGCGGCTACCGGATGGCCCGGGCTCAATTTGGCTGGGGCTGCCCTGGGGACTGTTTCTGGGGCATTGGTGACTGCTTCCTTAAATTTATGTAAAATCCGACAGATGGTCAGGTTCAGAGTGGAACGAAGCGGCGCCGTTATCTTGGCTGGATGCGCCATGTTTTTGGCCTGCCGTTATCTTCGGAAAATTTGGGACTTTTCGCTGGCAGTCGAATTTGTTTCCGTTGGTTTTGCCGGTGTTATCGTATATGGGGCTGCATTATGGCTTACGGGAGGAATCCGTCTCCAGGATCTCGAAGTGATAACCCAAAGGATAAACAAGAAAGGAACATGGACATGAGTGAAGAGGTTGTATCGGATATAACGTCTTTCGAACGATTGTTGGATTTGATGGCTAAACTCCGTAGCGAGGAGGGCTGTCCGTGGGACCGGGAGCAAACCCATCAATCGCTACGGCCCTATGTGGTTGAGGAAACCTACGAAGTTTTGGAAGCCATCGACAGCGGGTCTCCGGACAAGCTCTGTGAGGAGCTTGGAGATCTTTTGCTGCAAGTGGTTTTTCATGCCCAATTGGCTACCGAGGCAGGGCAATTTACTATGAGAGACGTGATCCGGGGGATTAATGAAAAATTAATCCGGCGGCATCCCCACGTATTTGGCGATGTGGCGGTGGACGGAGTCTCCGGCGTGCTTGACAATTGGGAGAAAATCAAACGGGAGGAGAAGGGATCTGAGCGCCGTTCGGCATTGGACGGCGTTCCCAAAGCTTTACCCGGGCTGCAACGGGCGGAAAAATTGCAAAACAAAGCGGCCAAAGTGGGGTTCGATTGGGGTAATTTGGAAGGGCCTTTGGAGAAAGTGAAAGAAGAATTTGCCGAATTTGAAGCCATTCTCCAAGGCGGTATTCCGGAGCCGAATACGGATGCCTGGGATCGGCTGGAAGATGAATTCGGGGATATTTTGTTTTCCTTGGTTAATGTGGGCCGTTTTCTGAAAATCGATTCGGAATTGGCCTTGCGGCGTACCATCGCGAAGTTCGTTTCCAGGTTCGAGTATATGGAACGGGCTGCCGCTTCCAAAGGCAAAAGGTTGGAGGAGTTAACCCTCGACGAAATGGAGGAATTGTGGCAGCAGGCCAAGTAAAGCAAAAAAAGGATTACAGCGGATGTGCTCGAATAATCTTTGTCTAAAGTGAATCAATGGATATGAAGGGATGATAGGATGCCAAAAGATACCGCAATTCAACGGGTGTTGGTAATAGGGCCGGGTCCCTACCGGATCGGCCGGGGGACGGATGAAGATTTTGCCGTCGTGGAAGTTTGCCGGACTTTTAAACGGGAAGGCTGTGACGTGATTGTTCTCCACAATCAATCTGCGTCTTTGACGACGGATGCGGCGTGGGTGGATCGGGTGTATATGGAGCCACTGGCCGCCGACAGGATACGGGAGGTTGTTGTCCGGGAGGAACCTCACTTGCTGGTGGCTGCCTATGGCGATTTGCCCGCGGTAGCGATGGTGGATACGGTCGGTATCGAAGGCGTTAAAACCGACATCCCTGTCAAAATATATCATCTGGCGCAAAACCGGGGTGCGCTCCGGCAATTATTAGCCGAATCGGGGCTTCCCTTGGTGCCGGGCGTGACGATAACCCAAGTCGCGGAAGCTGCTTTGTTGGCGAAAGATCTTAAATTTCCTTTGATCGTTCGTCCGTTCGCTTCCCAAGGGGGATTGGGCAGTAGCGTGGTTTATAATCACGAAGAGCTGGAAGAAGCGATTCAACAGGGATTGAGCATATCTACACTGAAAGAAGTGGCTCTTGAAAAAGCGCTCATCGGTTGGGAGGCCGTGGATGTCCAACTGCTTTGTGAAGCTTCGGGGGAGGTCCGGCTGATTGCTCTGGGGATGCAGGCCGAACCGGTGGAAGTCCATCGGGGGAACAGTTTGGCTCTGACACCTTCCGGAGCGTTGCAGTCCCGGTTCACAGCCTGGCTGGCTGCAGCGAGGCCATTGTTCGAAGCATTGGCTTATGCGGGCCCGCTCCATGTGCGCCTGGCTTGTCAGCCTGAAGGCCATGACATTTATGTCTTGGATCTTCATCCCCGGTTAATGCTACAACCGGCCTGGCGGTGGTTGATGCCGTGGACACAGGCGGCGGAAGCTTCGGCCAAGTTGGCGTTGGGATATACGTTGGCTGAGATTTTCCCGGATGAGAGCGGCGGAAAAGTTTCGGTTCAGGATGAGGTAGCGGTTACGCTGCCGGTCTTTGATTTTCAGCGTTTTGGCGCGGAGGATCGGCTGGGATCGGTGGTTCAGTCTGCCGGAACGGCGTTGGCCGTCGGCGGGAACGGACAGGAGGCCCTTCAAAAAGCCGTTCGGGCTTTGGCGGGGGAACCGTTGGGTTTCGGTGCGGACCCTTACAGTGCTAAACTTGAAGAAGTTTCCGACCGGGAAATCAGGGAAAAATTGGTTAACGCCAATAGCCAACGGTTATTTTATATACGTCAGGCCCTTAAGTCTGGGATGAACCTGGACGAGGTTCGGGCTTTAACCCAATGGAACCGGGCATTTCTGTCCGAGTTGGCGGAGTTATACCGGCTGGAGAAAGAACTGACCACCTACGCTCTTTACAATCTTCCACCGGATATTTTGTGGAAAGCGAAACGTTCCGGGTTCTCGGACCGTCAGTTAGCTTATTTGCTGAGGGTCAGTGAAGCCGATGTCCGTAAGGCCCGTGAAAAGCATGGAATTGAGCCGCGGCGGTTAAAGGTAACCGCCGCCGGCAGAGGGTCAGGAAAATGGTTTACCACAACCTATGCGGCAGGCGAAGCGGAACCGGGGTCGCCTTCGAAAACTCCCGGCGTTTTGGTGGTCGGTGCCGGAGTGAACCGTATGCTGTATGGAAGTGAATATGACTGGAATCTGATGCGGGCGGCCCGGGGCCTTCGGGAAGCTGGCTACCGAGTTGTCTTATTAACGCCCGTTTCTCCGGCGGTGCTGGAGTTGGAAGAAGCTTTCGACAGGATTTACATGGATGCGGTGACATTGGAGGATATCCTGAATATCGCCGGATTGGAGTCGGTGGAAGGCGTTATTCTCCAATACGGTGGCGAAACGGCTTTGGATCTGGCGGATGTTTTGGTTCGGTGCGGGATCCGGATCCTTGGAAATGAACCGGATGACCTGCGGAGCCTGGCTAAGATGAGACTCAGAAAAGAAGGCGTATATCAAGCCAGGCAGATCGACAATGAAACCCAATGGGAGCAAATGTTCAATGAGTTGGCACGGTCGGATGTGGATTCGGTATTGACGGAGCCGCTGGTGCCTGAGGCCATCGGCGTTATGATCGGTTGTGTCGGCGACGGGAAAAACTGCGTTGTAGCCGGTGTAGCCGAACAGATTGAGGAGGCAGGCATCCATCCGGGCGACAGTGCGTTTTCGTCGCCGCCTTACAGCCTGAATCATGAATTGATCGGCCGAATGGAACGCTTTGCGGCGGAAATGGTCCGACGCCTGGCGATTCGAGGGTGGATTGAATGGCGGTTTGCGGTGAAACACGACCGATTGTATCTCATTTCAGCCGATCCGTCAGCCAATGCGATGGTGCTCTTTTTCAGCAGGGCTACCGGAGTGGACTGGGCGGCGGAAGCAGCTAAGATATTAGTGGGCGGGAGCCTCGACGGTCGGTTGTCGGAGAAGCCTCAGATATCCGGGACGGCCGTCAAAGAAGCCGTGTTCTCCTTCAAACATTTTCCGGGCATGGATCCGGTTTTGGGGACTGAAAAGCACTCTACCGGAATGGTGATTGGGATTGATGCCGATTTCGGGACAGCCTTTATCCGTTCGCAATTGGCTGTCGGTGAAAAGATTCCGGTGTTGGGCAGGGTTTATCTGAGTATTCGCAGTCAAGATCTGCGGCCTTTCATCGGTGTGGCGGAACAATTGGCAGACCTCGGCTTTACATTGGCAGCTTCCCAGGAGATAGCGGTGTTGTTGAAGCGAAACGGTATCGATTGCGAATCCGTGTATAATCTGGGTGAAGGGCGTCCGCATATTCTGGATCGGATGAAGAACGGAGAAATCCAATGGTTCATCCATTTACCGTCGGACTCCCGGAGCCAATCCGATGAGCGGCTGATGCGTTGCACTGCCATTGCCCAGGGGATTCCGGTGATTACCACTCTTTCGGGAGCATTGGCGGCAGTGAACGGGGTGCGTCAATATATCCGGGACGGTCTGAAAATACGGCCTTCAGACCGCAGGCTGTTGTCATAGAGTACTTCTGAAGCAAATTGATAAGGGAGCGTGATGAATATGCGTCGGATAATGATATGGGCCATGATTGTCGGGATGCTTTTGGCCGGAAGCCTTTCCATGGGGGCGGAACCTGCTCCTGTACGGGTGCTGGCTTTGTCGGGAAATACCGGCCTGGCGATGGTCCGGATGATGGACCAGCCGGTGATTGACGGGGTGAATTATCAATTTCAGGTATATAAAAGCCCGGATCAGCTCATCGGAAAACTGGTCACCGGCGAAGCGGACATTGCGGCTCTGCCTTCCAATACGGCAGCGATTTTATACAACCGGGGCACCGGGATCCAGATCTCTTCGATCATCGGCTGGGGTGTGTTGTATGTGACCGGCCAGGATCGAAACATCAAGAAATGGACGGATTTAAAGGGGAAAGAAGTATTTATCGGCGGCAAGGGAGCCGTTCCGGATCTGTTGTTTCAATATCTCTGCCAAAAGAACGGGCTGAGACCGGATGCCGATCTTCACATCACTTATGTAGCCAGCCCGGCAGAACTGGCGCATCTGGTGATCGCCGGGAAGGCTCCGTTGGCGGTCATTCCGGAACCGTGGGTCACCGAAGTGCTGGAGCATTCTTCGCAGATTCAGGTCTTGCTCGATTTTCAGAAAGAGTGGGGCAGAATTGAAAAAACACAGCCTCTGTATCCCCAGACATGCGTAGTGGTACGGAAACAGTTTGCCAAGGAATATCCGGAGCGGGTTCAGGCGTTCTCCAGGGAGCTAGCCAAAAGTATCAGCTGGTTGGAACAAAATCGGGAAAAAGGGGGAGTTCTGGCGGAGAAATATGTATCGCTCTCCCGGGTATCAGTGGAAAAAGGCTTGGTGCGGTGCAATCTGAAATACAGCGACGCTTATACCGTCCGCAATGAAGTACAGATGTTTTTAAGCCGTTTGTATGAGGTGATGCCTCAGGCGGTTGGAGGAAAATTGCCCGATGAAAATTTCTACTACCGCCCGTAATCTATGGCTGGGGACAGCTGCCCTGGCGGGGGTGGCGATCCTTTGGCATATCGCTGCCCTCAGAGTTGGCCTGCCTGTGATTTTACCGGGTCCGTCGGCTGTTTTCAGTCGCTTGGCGACGATGATTTGCGAGCCGAATTTTTGGTGTCATGTGGGAGCCACTTTATTGCGGGGGCTAGCCGGTTTCCTGCTTTCTTTGGCCGTTGGGACGGCGGTGGGGTTGGTGGCGGGCATCTTTCCGACACTGGAAGCTTTATTCCGGCCTCTCATCGTAGTGCTCCGCAGCACTCCGTCCATGGCTTTTATCGTGCTGGCATTGATCTGGTTTAAAGGAGACTGGGTCACCCTTTTCGTCATCTTTCTGGTGGTTTTTCCGATAATCGCCCAAAACGTGATCGAAGGGGTACGCAATATTGACAGGGAGCTACTGGAGATGGTGACGGTTTTTCATGTGGGTAAATTGCGGCGTCTGACTGTACTTTATCTGCCGTCGGTGGCCTCATACCTCGCAGCTGGCATCGCCGCCGGGCTGGGTATTACCTGGAAAGTCCTGATTGCTGCGGAAGTGTTTGCCTATCCGAGAACGGGCATTGGGACTCAAATGGATACGGCCAGAGTCTATTTGGAAACCGATAAGGTGTTTGCCTGGAGTCTGGTGGTTATTGCAATCGGTTTGTGTTTCGATTATGCAGTGAGAGCCGTCAGCCGAAAACAGGAAGAGACGCGGAAGGGAAACCGGCATGTATAAACTGGAACATATTTCGAAACGTTACGGGTCGTTGACGGTCCTGGACGATTTTACCTTGAGTATCCCCAAGGACCGGATTACGGTGTTGATTGGCCCGTCCGGTTGCGGAAAAACCACGCTGCTCAACATATTGGCCGGACTGATTCAGCCGGATCAAGGGCTGGTTACCCGCGATCGGGTGAGTTATCTCTTTCAAGAGCCCCGACTGCTTCCGTGGTTAAATGTCCGGGACAATGTGGGGCTCCCTCTTCGGGATGTATTGGAAAAGGAACGGGTGGAAGAGGAAGTCCGACGGTATTTGAGCAAGGTTGGGATGGAAGATTATGCGGATTTTTATCCCGGCCAATTAAGCGGAGGATTGAAACAGCGGGCGGCCATGGCCCGGGCCTTTGCTTTTCCGGCGCCGCTGCTATTGATGGATGAACCGTTTAAGTCCTTGGATTTGAAAATCCGTTACCGTTTGATGGAGGACTTTGTCCGGATTTGGATTTCAGAACCCCGGACGGTGGTTGCGGTGACCCATGATTTGCATGAAGCGGTGTATTTGGGAGATCGGGTGATTCTTCTCGATGAGAAACCGGCCCGCATCAAACGGTGTTATACGATTGACATCCCCCGGGAAGGGCGGCATGGAAGCGAAGCGGTTCAACGTTTGGAAAGAGAATTGTTGGAATTGATGTTGATATAGGAGATATGAATGAAGGATAGTGTGAAAGCGCCGAAAGGCGCTTTTTTTATCGCTAAATGTTAAAAAGATAAGCATGTCCCTTTAAATTTAACCGGATATTTAACAAACAAATGACAGAAATCAGGGGGTAGCACATAAAATATAGTGTTCAGTAAGTCAGCGGGAGGAAGAAGGGTATGTGCGGTATTGTAGGCTGGATTGACCATCGGTTGGATTTGAAGGAACATCGGCCGGTATTGGAAAGGATGTGTCAACAATTGGCGGTTCGGGGCCCCGATGCGGAGGGCTATTGGGTTACGGCGGGAGCGGCTATCGGCCATCGGCGCCTGACGGTGGTAGACCCTGAGGGCGGGAAACAGCCGATGATTCGGCAACATGCGGGCAGAACTTACGTATTGACCTACAACGGCGAACTGTACAATACTGCTGAAATCAGAGAGGAATTGGAGAAAAGAGGCCATCGGTTTTTCTCCTATTCCGACACGGAAGTGTTGCTTGTGGCATATATCGAGTGGGGAAGGGATTGTTTGCAATATTTCAACGGTATATTCGCATTCGGTGTATGGGATGAGGCGGAGCAAAAGTTGTTTTTGGCCCGGGACCGGATGGGTGTAAAACCTCTTTTCTATACGGAGCGGGAAGGAGCGTTATTGTTCGCGTCGGAGATAAAGGCATTGATCGCCAACGATATGGTGAAGCCGGAGATCGATGCGGAAGGCCTTGCCGAAGTCTTCGGTTTGGGGCCGGCCCGTACGCCGGGCAGCGGGATTTTCCGGGGCATTCGGGAATTGCCGCCAGGATACTGGCTGGAATTTTGCAATGGGAAAGTCCGGGTCGAGCGATATTGGCAGTTGGAAAGCAAGCCCCATGAAGATAATTTTCAAACCACGGTGGAGAAAGTCCGGTATTTGGTGATTGACGCCGTGGAACGGCAATTGGTTTCCGATGTGCCTATCGGATCCTTTTTATCCGGCGGATTGGACTCCAGTATCATTGCTGCGATTGCAGCCAGGCGGCTGATGAATGAGAAAGGGGTCCGGCTTCCCACTTTTTCCTTGGATTATCAAGGCAATGACCAATATTTTCGAAGCAGCGAATTCCAACCTAATGCGGATCGGCCCTGGATTGAACGGATGGTTCAGGTCATCGGGAGCGAAGCCCATTGGATCGAACTGGGGCAGAAAGAATTGGCCGATGCTCTGGAACCGGCTGTTTTAGCCCGGGACGTACCGGGAATGGGAGACATTGATTCCTCGTTGTGGCTGTTTTGCCGGAAGGTGAAAGAATGCGTGACGGTTGCGCTGTCCGGTGAATGTGCGGATGAGGTTTTTGGAGGATATCCTTGGTTCCATCATCCGGAGCGGGTCTACGGAAATTCTTTCCCCTGGTCAACGGCTTATCAGATGTGGGAAAGTCTTTTGTCAAAAAATGTTAATAAAAAGTTAAAATTAGCCGATTATATTAATGAAAGATACCGTGAGGCGCTTAAAAGCGTGCCGCGGCTTCCCGGCGAATCCTCGACGGAGGCACGGCGGCGGGAGTTGTTTTATCTCAACCTGAACTGGTTTATGGTGATGCTGCTTGAACGGAAAGATCGGATGAGCATGGCGAGCGGCTTGGAAGTCCGGGTGCCGTTCTGCGATCACCGGCTGGTGGAATATGTATGGAATATTCCTTGGGAATGGAAATGTTACGGCGGCCGTGAAAAAGGGATCCTGCGCCAGGCGGTTCAGGACCTTCTTCCGGAAGAAGTGTTGTTGCGAAAAAAGAGCCCATATCCCAAAACCCATCATCCGGAGTATCTGGCTCTGGTCACGGAACGATGGCTGGACATTGCGGCTGATCCTCAATCGCCGGTACGGGAATTAATCGATGTGAATGCCGTCTTTGAATGGGTCCGTCGGCAAGGGGTTGATAAGCCCTGGTTCGGCCAATTGATGGCCGGCCCGCAGTTGTTGGCATATTTGATACAAATTGATTCATGGTTGAAACATTATCGGGTCAATATTGTAATTTAACGTAATTTATCGAAAAAAGCATTAAAAAAATCCGATTTTACCTACCGGCACAAGATGTGGGAAAAAGATTGGAAAATTTAACTAGATATTGAATGTTGGCATTATTTTGTAAAAAAAGATGCCGCAAAAAATGTAGAAAACCTGCGAAGGCTCATTCCAATAACGGTTAAAATTGTTGACATTTGGAAATACGTAGACTAAAATTAAAGAAAAATCTGGGTTTTAGAAGGAAGTTTATTACTTTTTAGCGAATATCTTAGTCACTATTGGTAATGAGATCTTTTTTTATCAGAACTTACCTATAAATTTTTTGTTTCGTTATATTAAAATTTTTGTGAACCCATAGAAGTGCATATCAAAATCAAACAACAGGTGGTATTAACTTGGCAGCACAAAACAGACAACGGCTCGGAGATATTTTGGTCCAGACCGGGATTATTACTCCGGAACAATTGGCTGAAGCTTTGGACGAACAAAAACATTCCGGAGAACGCTTGGGGAATGTCTTGGTCAAAAAGGGCTATTTAACGGAACAACGCCTAATCGAGGTGCTTGAGTTTCAGCTGGGTATTCCCCATGTGGTTTTGGCCAAGCGTCAGATCTCTGCGGATACCATTGCGCTGGTCCCTGAGGCGTTGGCCAGAAAATACCGGATTTTTCCGGTAGAGAGGATTGGTGACCGGCTGATCCTTGGGATGGTGGATCCGACAGATGTTTTTGCCATCGACGAACTGCGTCTCTCGTTGAAAATGGAGATCCAGCCGGTTATCGTGACCGAAGAAGACCTTAACCGGGCCTTTAACCAGTATTTTGGAATGACTACCTCTGTGCAAGAGGTATTTAAAGATCTTGACGTTCAGATTGAAGAAGAAAGTTCAGATGAGCCTCAAGCCGATTTGGAAGCGTTGGTGGAAGAGGCTCCTATCGTCCGCCTGGTCAATTTAATTATTACGCAGGCAGTAAAAGAACGGGCCAGTGATATTCATATGGAGCCCACCGAGCGGGATTTGATCATCCGGTATCGGATAGACGGTAAATTGAAGCAGATGATGACGTCGCCGAAAAATACCCAGGCGGCGATTATTTCCCGGGTGAAAATCATTTCCGGTATGAATATCGCGGAACGGCGTCTGCCTCAAGACGGGCGGATTCAGATGCGGGTTGAAGGGATTCCTATCGATTTGCGGGTTTCTTGTCTGCCGACCATCTTTGGGGAGAAGATCGTTATGCGGATTCTCTTCAAGGATAATGTTTTGATGAAAATGGAGAAACTGGGATTTCTCCCTGAAACCTTAAAACGTTTCCGGACGATCTACAATCAGCCCCATGGGATTATTTTGGTTACCGGTCCTACCGGGAGCGGAAAATCAACGACGTTAAGCGCAGTGTTGAATGAGTTGAATTCTCCGGAAGAAAATATTATGACGGTTGAAGATCCGGTGGAATATCAGATTCCTGGCGTGAATCAAGTTCAAGTCAATGTGAAAGCAGGTCTGACTTTTGCATCGGCGTTACGGGCTTTCCTGCGGCAGGACCCCGATATTATCATGGTGGGTGAGATCCGGGATAAAGAGACGGCGCAGATTGCGACGCAAGCAGCCTTAACCGGACACTTAGTATTATCGACATTGCATACCAATGATGCTCCCAGTACAGTGACGCGCTTAATTGATATGGGTATCGAGCCGTTTATGGTGGCCTCCACGTTGATTGGCGTATTGGCCCAGCGCTTGATCCGGGGAGTGTGTCCGGAGTGTAAAACATCGTATCTTTTGGATAAAGACCATATGTATTATGAAGTTATTGCAAAAAGCCTGCCTGAGTATAGGCCTGAGCAATTGGTGTTTTGGAAAGGCGCCGGTTGTCGCCAGTGCAATGGGACAGGCTATGCCAAACGGTTGGCCATTCATGAAGTGTTATTGATTAACAGTGAATTGAAACGGTTAATCGTAAAGAACGTACCGGCGGACGTTTTGAAGGAAGCCGCGGTACGTAACGGAATGGATACCTTGTTTGTGGATGGCCTTCGTAAAGCGTTGGAAGGCAAGACAACCTTAGAAGAGGTTTTCGGAGCAGCATATATCAATGAGTGATGGGTTGATTGGCAATGGTTATTAATGAACTGTTGGAGTATACAGTCAACAATAAGGCTTCAGACCTTCATTTAACGGTGGGTCGGCCTCCGATGGTCCGGATTTTCGGGGAATTGACCCCGATACCCGGAAGGGAAATATTAACTCATAATATCATTGTAGAATTATTGCTTCCAATATTGGATGAAAACAGGAAAAATGTGCTGGCCCGGACAGGACAAGTGGACTTTTCCTATGGATTGCCTTCGGTGGGACGTTTCCGGGTCAACATTTTCCGGCAACGGGGTACGTTGTCCGGTGTTATGCGGGCGATCCCCAGCGAAATTCCGCCTTTGGATCTGTTAGGAATTCCCGAAGCGGTCAAAGGATTTGCGGAACGGTCTAAAGGTTTGGTGTTGGCGACCGGACCGACCGGAAGCGGTAAAACAACGACGCTGGCTTCGTTGATCGACTTGATAAATACCAATCGTAACTGTCATATTTTGACGTTGGAAGATCCCATCGAATTTTTGCACAGGCATAAACTCAGTATTGTCAACCAACGTGAAGTCGGCACCGATACGGATTCTTTCGCCAACGGATTAAGAGCGGCATTGCGGGAAGACCCCGATGTCATTCTGGTTGGAGAGATGCGGGATCTTGAAACCATTCAAATTGCGTTGACAGCGGCTGAAACGGGGCATTTGGTTTTTGCGACGCTTCATACCAACGATGTCCCGCAGACGGTGGACCGGGTTATCGATGTTTTTCCGCCTCATCAGCAAACGCAGATTCGAATGCAGTTGGCTTTGACATTGCAAGGCATTATTGCACAGCAGCTGATCCCCCGGATTGATCAGCCGGGCCGGGTCTTAGCGACGGAGGTTTTGGTGATGACCAGTGCGGCCCGGAATTTAATCCGTGAAGGGAAAACACACCAGCTCCACACGGTACTTCAAACCGGAGGAAAGTACGGAATGCATACGATGGATTCGTCCCTTAAATCTTTGTATGAACGGCGGATTATCAGTATTCAGGAAGCATTGCTCCGGTGTTCCGATCCGGAAGAGTTTAAAAAGAGCGTGGGTGTAGCCTAGGAGGTAAGAGATGCCAACTTTTGTATATCGTGTCCGGAAGTGGGACGGACAAGCTGTAAGCGGGCAGATCGATGCCGGGAATATTCGTGAAGCTGCAGCCAAATTGCGTACCGATGGTTTTTTTATCACGGATTTACGACCGGCAGGAGCGTTACCGGAACAACAATCAGGTTTATTGGGAAAAAAGAGTACAGTATCGGATGTTGCGGATAAACAAAGCAAAAAACATAAAGTAAAATTAAAGGATTTGCTGGTGTTTACGACCCAATTTGCCGTGATGATCCGGGCCGGGCTTAATTTGGTTAACTGTTTGGGCATGTTGGCCCTGCAGACGGAGAGTAAAAATTTGCGGGATGTTATCACCCAGATTCGTTATGCCGTTGAGGGCGGAGAAACGTTGAGCGTGGCTCTGGCCAAGTTTCCCAAAGTATTCCCCCCCATTTATATTCATATGGTGGAAGCGGGGGAAGCTTCGGGACAACTTGATTCGGTATTGGAACGGCTGTCGGAACATTTGAACCGGGAGTTCGAATTGCGAAAGAAAGTCACCGGAGCTTTGACTTACCCGATGGTTATCGTGTTTGTTGCGGTGATGGTGGTATTTTTCCTCATGACTTTCGTGGTACCTACGTTTGTTACCATGTTTCAGGACGGAGGTATGGAACTGCCCGGGATCACCAAATTTGTGATCGCTGTGAGCGATCTGTGCGTGAAATATTGGTATCTGGTTTTAGCGGGGATTTTCGGTACATTTATCGGCGGTAAACTGTATTATGACAGTCCCAACGGACGGAAAACCGTTGACCGCTTATTATATCGAACCAAAATATTTGGCACGGTGATTCAGAAACTGGCTTCGGCCCGGTTCAGCCGGACCCTGGCCACATTGCTGGACAGCGGGGTCATGATCGTACCCAGTCTGGAATTGGTCGAAAAGGCCGTAGGCAATACGGTGATTGCCGCAGCCATCCAGCAGGCCCGTTCCAGTATTACCAAAGGAAGCGGCATCGCCAAGCCGTTGGAAGAGACCAAGGTTTTTCCGCCGATGGTGGTCCAGATGACGGCTGTCGGTGAAGAGACCGGTGCCTTGTCCACCCTCCTCAATCAAGTGGCCGATTTTTATGAAAAAGAGGCCGGTTATGCGGTGGAATCGTTGACCACCTTGATTGAGCCGGCGATTATCATGATTTTGGGTTTAGTCGTCGGAACCATCGTTGCAGCCATCGCTTTGCCGATGTTTGATATGGGTGCCTTGGCCGTAAAGTGATGAATTATTAAAAAGTTTGGATATGATTGTCAAATATTATTGAAAGGAGGTGAGAATGATGATTTTCAATAAGTTGCATGAAGAAAAAGGTTTTACCTTGGTGGAGTTGTTGATCGTTATCGCCATTTTGGCCGTATTGGCTGTGGCTGCTGCTCCGAAATTCATTTCTTATAAGCAACAAGCCGATGCCAATACCTGCAAGAATAATCAATCCACCATCGAAACTGCTGCCGAACAATGGAGATTTGACAATCCTTCAGCCACTTCATATCCGGCGGTTAAAGATTTGGCAGGTCCTGGAAAGCCTTTAAAAGTTGAACCGATATGCCCCAGTGAAGGAACTTATTCAATCAGCGAGGAAGGCGTTGTAACATGCTCGATTACAAGTGGCAAATATCCTCATGTAAGATAAGTTCCACTTCCGGTGAAGGAAGCGGCAACGGGATTGACAGTGGAATCTGAGTTAATTAAGGAACGGCAAATGAGTTTCTTGACCATTCTGATGGGTTTCATCATTGGCAGCTTTTTAAATGTTATTATTTATCGGATTCCGAGGGGGGAGTCCATCGTCTTTCCCCCCTCCCATTGCCCTTTTTGCCAGCATAGGCTGGGTTTTTGGGATTTGCTCCCGGTCTTCAGCTATCTGCGGCTCAAAGGGCGGTGCCGGTATTGCCGGAACCGGATTAGTCTACGGTATCCTTTGGTGGAACTGTTGGCCGGGGTAATGACTTTTATCTGGTGGCGGCGTATCGGATTATCGGCAGACGGCATTAGTTTGCTGATTCTAACGTATGCATTGATCGCCATTGCGTTGATTGATGCGGAGCATCAAATCATTCCGAATAAAATTACCTATTCGTTGATCCTTTTCGGTCTGGTCATACGCTGGATGCAGGGGGAATGGTTGGCCGCTTTGATCGGCGGATTGGTCGGTGGCGGGATCCTATTCCTGATTGCCCTCATTTATCCGAAAGGGATGGGGATAGGCGACGTAAAGTTTCTGGCTATGGCCGGGGTCTTTCTCGGATGGTACAATGCGATCTGGGTTTTATTGTTGGGCAGTGTTTTGGGGACAGTGGTCATGCTTCCCTTGTTATGGTTAAGAAAAATGGATCGAAAAACACCGTTTGCATTCGGCCCCTTTTTGGTCGTTGCAACGTTATTGATAATCTATTGTAAGGATTGGTTTTGGTTTTTGACTTAATTCAGGTTTTGCATTCTTATACTGGTTTAGGATAGATTCGGTAAAGAAGCGGAGGTATCATTTTGGCTAAAGTAGGAGTCGGCCTGGATATCGGCACCAGTTCCATTAAGGTGGTGGAATTGGAAGCGGGGAAACCGATTAGAGTCAATCGGTTTGGCAGGATCCTCCTGTCAGAAGATGCATTAGTCGGCGGAGTTATTAAGAATAGAGAAATGGTCAGCAAGGCCATTGTAGAACTGCTGCAAAAAACCAAAATCAAACATAAGAAGCTTCAAGCGGCGATTGCCGGGCAGTCCGTTATTGTCCGTATGGTCAAAATGCCTTTGATGAGCGAGGAGGAGCTGGCTAATGCCATCCGGTGGGAAGCGGAACGCTATATTCCGTTTTCCATTGATGAAGTCTGCCTGGACTTCGTCATTATCAGCAAGGACACACAGCAGCAAGAGATGGAGGTTATGCTGGTTTGTGCCCATAATGACATTATCTACAGTCATTATTACGCTTTGAAAGAGGCGGGCATTCAACCGTTAGCCATCGACATTCAGCCCTTCGCTTTGATGCGGTCGTTGGGTTTAACGCGTCCTGGCGACAGCGAAAGCGTGGCTGTGATCGACTTGGGTGCAGGAACGACGGATATGACTATTACCAAAGACGGGATTTCACGTTTTACCCGGATTATTCCGTTGGCAGGCAACCGGTTTACCGAAAATATTTCTCAACGGTTGGGCGTGGATTTCGCCAGAGCGGAAGAATTAAAAATTCAGATGGCGGACGCTTTGTTCAATCTGAATGATTATAATCCGGATAGTCTCGAATATCAGGTAAATTTTGTGGTTCAGGAAACATTGCAGGAATTGACGTTGGAAATTCGGCGTTCCTTCGATTATTATCAATTGCAGCAACGCAATGAGCCGATAACCAAATTGATTCTGGCGGGCGGCGGTTCAAAACTCAAGAATCTGATTCCTTTCCTGAATCAGGAATTTGGAATGGAAATTACCTTGGCGCAGGAAGCTCAGGAAATCACCTTGGCTGATAAAAAGCTTCAAAATGAATTTGACGAGCTAAAACCCATTTTGATGGTGGCGTATGGGTTGGCGTTACGTGAGGTGATTGAGGAATGAAAATAAATTTACTGCCGCAGGAGTTCCGACCGCAACCTTTGGTCAGTCCGGTCCGTTTGGGGATTATTATCGGCGGCATGGTTTTGATCTTGGTGGCATTGGCGGGCGTCGTATGGCAATATTTGGTGCTGAGAAATGAAGAACGCATGATCGCCAATTATACCGTTCAATTGGAAATCCGGAAAGCCGCATTGGCGGAAGCGAATGATATCGAAGCTCGCTTAAACAAGCTTAAGCAACGCCAAGCAGCCATTAATAAAATTATTGAAACGTATCCCGAATATCCGGTATTGCTTAAGACATTGGCCGGAGCGCTGCGCAATGATGTCTGGTTAACGAGTGTTGAGGCTACAACGGACGGATTTTTTAAAATTCGCGGAGAGACTCTTTTCTTCAATTTTATCGGTGATTTCTTAAAAGGTTTAAGTCAATCTGAAACATATCAGTCGGCACGGCTCATCAATGTGGATGAGGTTGATAATGACGGGGTGACTACATATTCGTTTCAGATAGACATTGAAACCGGGGAAGGAGCGCCCAAATATGCAGCTGAAAATAGGTAAAAACCTAATTGTCTTTATTGTGGTGGGTTTGCTTATATTGATAGGGTTATCAGCCGGTTTTGTTTACTTGTATAATTTGAATACCCAGAAGGTGGCTTTGCGTCTTCAAAAGGAAAACGAATTGAACATTGCGGTGGCAAAGATCAACCGCCTGCCGAAGTTGAAGGAAGAAGTAAGTGTGCTGGAAGCGGAAGAACAACGGTTGATTCAATTCGTTCCGGATAAAGAGGGGCAAGCGGAGTTTGTCTGGGAATTGCAAGATTTGGCCGAGAAGAGTAAGATTACCATCGTCAGTTGTGATATTGAAAAAAATTTCAAAAAATATCAAGACAATCCGGAATTTAAAGTATATCAATGGAGGGTGACGATTTCCGGCCGTTATAGCGGATTGGTGGACTTTTTGGAATTATTGCCCCGTGCCAAACGAAGTGTCCAAGTATCTTCGTTAAAGATCAACTCCATTAGTGAGGATGATTTAAATCGGGGGAATTATAAACTTAATGTGGAGATGATGCTGGATCTCATCACTTCCGGCGGAGAGAAGGTGACGAAGTGAAGACGAATGAAGGAAAGCCTCAAAAACCTGTAAGCATGCCGGTGATTGTTTTGGCAGTAATCTGTTTAGGCGCCGCAGCGTATTTAATGCTTCAGCCTTCTGATCCCGGGGTCGCGGTGGAAAGCGCCAATTCCGTAAAAACTCCGGTAGAAAGCGAAACGGTTCAGTCGGAAGTGGCTGCAACTGATGAGACGGGAAACAAAATCGAAGATGAAATCGAAAATAAAACTGTAAAAAATGTATTGATCTCAGAACGGGATCCGTTTTTACCGTCATCATTATTTGTCGCACGAACGCGAAAAGAAAGTTTGCCTGTGAAAACGGAAAAGCCTAAGATTCAACCCTCGGAGGCGCCTTTGGCTTCCGGTTCGAATAAAGATAACAAAGTGAAAGAAAGTGAGCCTATCGAATGGAAGGGCGTCGTTGGCTCGAAAGATAATACGGTCGTATTAATTCGACATAATAATAAAACTCATTTATTAAGGTTGGGTGATCTGGTGCCGGGGACGCAATATATGGTCGCTCAAATTGCAACAGATTCAGTGCTTTTAGTCTCGCCCGGACAGCAATTGCGGCTGTCAAAAGGAGGTAAAAAATGAAAACGTTTAAGTTTAAATTAAATGTCGTTATTGTTTTGATGGCATTAAGCATTATTTTTTACGGAAGTTCCTACCGGGCATTAAGTGCAACGCCTGAAGAGCCGATGATAGTGTCCGATTTTGAAGTGATTGAAGCGGATATACGGGATGTTTTCCGGAGTTTGGCGGAGGTCGGAGATTACAATGTATTGCTCGACCCTTCCGTACAAGGATTGGTGACGATTAAACTTAAAAACGGGTTGCCAATTACCAAAGCCATTGAGTATTTGGCCCAAACGTATGGTTATTCGTACCGCTGGATTACGGCCACCCGGACGGTAATCATCGGGACCGAGAAGTCTTTCGCGAATTTTGAGATCAAAGAAACCCGTACCTATCAATTGAATTATGCAGATCCGTTACAAGTGGTGGAAGCCTTGGCTACGGTTATCCCCAAGGAGAATATCGGGGTAGACCGGCGCACCAACCAGTTGACGATGAAAGCGAGCGTTCTGGAGCATCAAAACATCGAAGAGATCGTGCGCCGTTTGGATCGGGAAATGCCGCAAATCAATGTTGAAGCCCGCGTTGAAGAGATCACCAGCGGGGCTGCAAAGGAGCTGGGGATTGCCTATGAATTCCGTCCTGCGACTTCGGATTTCCCGTTGAAATTTAATCCGGTGACGGTCGCTACGTTGCAGGCATTAGAAGAACAAGGAAAAGCCAAATTATTGGCTAATCCGAATATTTCAACGACGGACAGCCAGAAAGGCCGAATTTTTATCGGCGATAAATATCCGATTGTGACCTCGAAGCAGTCATCAGAAGGTATCGAATATCAGGTGGAATATATTGAAATCGGAACCGAACTGACGATCATTCCGCGAATAAACGAAGACGATGTCGTTACGGTTGTCGTCTATGCCAATGTCAGCAGTATTACGGAGTGGAAGAAACTGGCGAACGGCGATGATATTCCGCTCATCCGTACCCGGGAAGCCAGTTCGGTTATCCGGTTGCGGGACGGAGAAACTTTTGTTTTGTCCGGACTGAATTACTCTAAGCAAAATAACCAGAAACAAAGCGTTCCTTTCCTTTCCAATATTCCGCTGTTAGGGAATTTATTCAAAGCAACAACAGAAGAAAATGAAGGAACGGAGGTTGTCATCTTCTTAACTCCGAAAATCGTTCCGCTGAGCGGTAAATCCGGCAGTCAAACTCCAAAAGGGAGCCAAGTTCAAAGTCAATCTGCACAACCACAGGATAAAGTGAAAATTGAAATGCCTTCACAAGTGGTTGTTTCAGCCGCCGAAACAAAAACAGAGAGCGTGCCTCAAGTTGAAAAACCGAGAAGTACTGCTGTTGTGGCTGAGGAAGTTAAGGTAGAAGCTGCCGTAGCTAAGACGCCGGTGGAGCAAACCATCGAGGGTCAGTCTTTGCCTGCTGTTCCGTCCGTTCAGGAACCGGTCCTTCAAGAGTTGGTTCCGAATGGTTCGGATATGGAACAAGCGGTGGTTTATCAAGGGTATACCTTGAAATATAAGGTAAAACCGGGTGAAACGCTCGACAGCATAGCCGCAAAATTCGGTATCAGCAGGGAGTCTATCCAACAGGTTAACGGTTTCCAAGAACACAACGGCGAAGAAATCATCATTCCGATACCGGAGAATCAACTGTATCATCTTAAACCGAAAGAAACCTTATGGCGGCTTGCCAAACGGTATGGATTGACAGTCGAACAGTTGATGGAGATCAATAATATTGCGGATTATTCAAAGCTGGAAATCGGTCAGGTTATTGTTTTGCCGGTTTCCGTCGATAAGATCGTCGACAACCGTTTTTAATAAAATAAAAAGCTTACACTATCGGAAAGGGATTTAAGGGATATGCATTAAATCCCTTTCGATCTCTTTATTGCAAGTCTATAATTATTTCCATATAATTATAATTGAAATAGAATTTTCCAAGCAGGTAACATAATAAGTGAAGGAGCGTAATCGATGATGAAAAAGTCGAATGAACGAGGGTTAACGCTTCTTGAAGTCATACTGGCCTTGGCGATTGTCGGCTTCATTGTCATTTCCGTACTGAATTCATTTAACCAGTCGTACAAGATTACGGAAGAAACGCATGAGAGAAGCATTGCCATTAATTTGGCCAAGCAACAGCTGGAGCTGTTAAAGCGATTTGATGATTCCGGTTATGCTCCGCTGTTGCCTACGGTGCAAACTATCACGGACAGCGGAATTGAGTACCGTGTGAGAACTGAAAAAGTCAGCGGCGGAGATTTTGATAATAGTAATTTTACGCCTGTGCGTGCTACGGTTACATGGAGTACTCGGGGGAAGAACTACTCCGTTTCGCTTGAAACATGTTATGTTAAGCGATATTAAAGGGGTTGATACATATGAAACAAAACAATCAATCCGGTTTAACGTTGATGGAAACCATGATAGCTATCAGCCTGCTGGCGGTTTTGTCCATTGGGTTGATGGGATTTGCAAGGATGTCCTTCAGAGCTTATGGGAATACGTCTAATGCTTTAAAAGAGATTCGTAATGTCAGGGTAGCCGTCGACCGGATCGTTACCGAATTGCGTTCAGCTAAAAAAGCTGATATTAGCTTGTCAGGAAAAGAGATTACATACCAGCGGTATGACGATAACATCAATCGGAAAATATATTTCGGTGAAGATAAACGATTGTATATGGATGGAAAACCCGTTACGAAGCAACCTGTATCCGATGTGGAGATAACATATAATCCGCATGATCCGCAAAAGACGATTGATATCGTTATCAAGCTGAACGAGAATACGCGTGTCATGGGTTCGGTGAGACCGTTTAACAATCATGAATAATCTGAATATCGATAAACCAATAATCGGCAGAAGGAGGTACAGGAGATGAAGCTGGATAACCAAAGGGGAGCCGCACTACCGATAGTTCTAGCGTTGATGATATTGCTTTTTTCCTTATTAGCCGGGTTAATGCCGATGATGGCTGATGAAGCCCGTATGTCAACATATAATACAAAAATGGTTGTCGCCCGGTATGCTGCCGAGGCTGGAGCCAAGTATGCTGCAAATCTGGTTCAGCAAAGTCTTGACAAAGGAATAGTTCCGACAAACACAGTGAGCCGATCGAATATGAAGCTTTCGGCTGGCTCGCCTGTTACGGTCAGTTTTACTCATCGGCCGGATAACAGTACTCATCCGACGATGATCCAAATCCGGGCCACCGGGACTTACAACGGAGTTTCAAGCCATGCGAGTATCAATATGTATCTTTCCAGCAGTCCGGTTCGGTATCATGGCGGCGTGGTGGATTTGATCAATACAGGTAAATATTCCCATAAAAGCCATAATCCAACGGCCGGTGTCGATGATGAAGTTCGTTGGACCATTACAAAAGGCGATGTTGAAAAAGGGATTCCCGATATGGCCAATGCCTCGGGGGTATCGCAGGTTATGTTCAACAATGCGGCTGAAGGAGATTATATTGACGTCAAATATCGGGCTTCGGCATCCCGGGACGGGAAATCGGTGAGCGGTGGCGGTTATGGTATATATTACGGAATGATCGGAAATGCGGATAATATGAATGCCTATGTATTACAATATGACCCCGGTGCCCGCTACGATAAATCGAAGAAATACAGCAATAAGGAATACTATGCTTCAAAAGGAACTCTTCTGGTGAAAAAGGTCGTGTTTGAACCGGATGTCTATGCCAATTCGTCCAATATTAATAACAAATTTAAAAAGAATACCGGACAGTCTCCGGGGTTGCAGGAAAAAAACTGTTGGGGGTATGACAGCGGCGGAGACTCCAATTATTATGCCCTTCCGTTCCAAGAGGCTAAAACCGGCGAAGTGTTACGAGTTCCGCTGGCCTCGGAAGATGACAGTGCGGTGAACGGGATCAGCCTTCAGACCCGGATGGAGCAATATACCGGTAAGCCTTTTGATATTGATGCCCCTCATACCATCAGGATTAAAACGGAAGAAATTGACGGTAAAATCTGGCATTTCATTTATTGTGATGATAATCCTGAACCAATTCTTAAGTTTTATGACCATTCGGATGAAAATAAAGACAAAAACAATGGGGCTAAAGGGTATGTATTAAACGGAAAGAATGGCAAAACTTTTAAAGGGACTTGTACCGGCGTCCGTATCTGGAGCGATGAAGTTAGAGTTAACTTTTCAAATGAAATCACTGAAGATGGAACCGAAATAGTCAGCAAATCGCTGGTATGGATTGACTGAGGAGATTCCGGATTCTTTTGAATGCAAAAAAGACTATTGCATGGAAAGTGCAATAGTCTTTTTCATTTAACCTTATCCGCCGTTTTTGCTTTTGTTCAACTTTTTCATTTCTTCCCGGAGGTTTTTTAAGTCGGTCAGGCATCCGTCTTGATTTTTTGTTTTGAGGTTGGCCTGAAGTTTGGTGTAAATCAAGTTAAAGGCGGTCATATCCCGCAACGATTTGCCGTCCGGATCGTCTGGACGGTAGCGGGCCATGTCCACGCCAAGTTTGTTTCCTTCCCGGTTGGCGGTATCCCAATCCTTTTTCTTAACGGCTTGTTCCACCGTAGAAATCTGTTTGAGCAAATCTTCTTCAGACAAACTTTCGGTTCCGGGAATGTTTTTGGTGGGAGAGTGTTGATTTTTCGTGGTATTGTCGGTTTGATTTTGATTAGGCCGAACCGGTGCTTGACGGGTTCTGTCTTCCGAGAACAGATTGCATCCTGCCGTCAGAAGGGCTAATGCCAGAACCAAGGAAAGGGCGGTCACTTTTAGATAACGCATGGCTTCACCTCCTTTATGGTATTTTTATTGTGCCTTAGAAATGCTTTTTTAACCTGCCAATGAAAAGAAACTGATGGCAGAAATGGTAATGGGATAGCGGCTGCCAAGAGGGGGTAAAGATGGTGAGAAAACAGTGGACATGATTCCAAACGGGAAATAGTCACTTATACTGTATAGGGAATGAGAGCGAAAATTCGATGCACAGCATATGAAAGCAAGGAGGAGCAGACGCGATGACTGCAGCAGGAAACGGAAGCGAATTGGCCCTCGAAGGGATAGCCGGTAAAGCGGCTTTTACCGGTAAGACGGTGGAACATATACAGGGCATTCAAAGCGAATCCATGGGGAAATGGGGTATTAAAATCCAAAATGTCAGTAAGTCTTTTGAGGTTTCCGGCAGAGAGAGAATTCAGGCCATTAAAGACATTAATCTATGGATCGACCCAGGAGAGTTTGTCTGTCTGGTTGGGCCTTCGGGCTGCGGTAAAAGCACGTTATTGAATATTATTGCCGGGCTGGAGCAACCGGATTCGGGGACTGTGGAAAGCTGTCCGGCGGAAGGACATGGTGGTGTTTCCCGGGGAAATCGGCTGTTAATTTTTCAGGAGTCGGCGTTGTTTCCCTGGTTAACGGTGTTCGATAATGTGGCTTATGGCCTGAAACTTCGCCATACTCCGAAGGATAAGTGTGTGCGGTTGGTCGACTCCTATCTGGAGCTTGTCGGATTGTCGCATTTTAAAAAGGCATACATTCACCAATTGTCTGGCGGTATGAAGCAACGGGTGGCCTTGGCCAGGGCATTGGTGTTGGACCCGGAGATTTTGCTCATGGATGAGCCTTTTGCCGCATTGGATATTAAAACCCGAAAGGATATGTATCAATTGCTTTTGAAAGTCTGGAAGGAGACGGGAAAGACGATCCTGTTTATCACCCATAATGTGGATGAGGCGTTGCTGTTAAGCAGCCGGGTGGTGGTTATGAGTTCCCGGCCGGGGCTGATTAAGCGGGAATACCGGTTGGCGATGGGATATCCGCGGATAATGGAAAGCGCTTCTTTGCAAAAAATCCGGTCCGAAATTTTACAGGCATTTGCCGATAATCCCGCATCCGAAGTTCAGGGAGGAACGCCCGATGAAACCATGGATGAATAGGGTTATATTTTATGCGGGATTGTTGGTGCTTTGGATTCTTATCGGCGAATTGGAAATCTGGCCGGATTATTTTGTTCCGACTCCATTCGGAGTTTGGCAAAGTATTCAGGACGGCTTGTCTGATTGCAGCTTTTTCATCGGTACTTTGGCCAGTTTAAAACGAATTGGGATCGGGTATGGTATTTCGGCGGTGGCAGGTGTCATATTGGGCATCATTACCGGCCGCAACCGGTTCCTTGACGATACGCTCGGTTCTCTGTTAACCGGCTTGCAGACTTTGCCCAGCATCTGTTGGCTGCCGTTGGCCATTTTATGGTTTGGGTTGAATGAATCTGCCATGATTTTTGTGGTGGTGATGGGAGCGTTGCTTGCCATAACGACCGTCACCGTTTCAGGAGTGAAGACCATCACGCCTATCTATATTAAAGCCGGTAAAAATATGGGGGCCAATGGATTTAAACTCTTGACGACCGTTTTAATCCCTGCCGCCTTGCCGGCGATTGTCAGCGGGCTAAAGCAAGGATGGTTCTATGCATGGCGGGCTTTGATGGCCAGCGAACTGTTATATGTCAGCGTTGGTTTGGGGCAGTTGTTGATGATGGGGCGGGAGCTCAATGATATGAATCGGGTCATTGCAGTGATGCTGGTGCTTATTTTCATCGGATGGCTCTTTGATCGAATGCTTTTTGCCAATTTGGAAACAGCCATCCGACGGCGCTGGGGTTATGAAAACTAATCTATGCTTGCTGTGTCGGCCTGTCTTTGCTTCATCGCCGATGCAATATTGGAAAATACTCCTTTTCTTGGGGAGTATTTTTTATTTTTGCTTGACAGAGGCAGGGTGATACAATATAGTAATTATGGAAATGATTTTCACAATGTGAAAAAACATGTTCCTTCAAAGCGCAAGCTTATAGATAATTCAGTAGAAAGGCGGTTTTTATTCAATGTCATTAACGGAGCAAGTGATGGAACAAGTGATGAAACGGAATCCGAATGAACCCGAATTCCACCAGGCCGTGAAGGAAGTATTGGAATCTTTGGAGCCTGTCTTGGAAAGACATCCGGAATATGTCAAAGCGGGCATTTTGGAACGGATCGTTGAACCTGAACGGGTGATTATGTTCCGGGTTCCCTGGGTGGATGACAACGGGAAAGTCCAAGTGAACCGCGGTTTCAGGGTGCAATTCAACAGCGCTATCGGGCCGTACAAGGGCGGATTGCGTTTCCATCCTTCCGTAAACTTGGGAATTATCAAATTTTTGGGATTTGAACAAATTTTCAAGAACTCTCTGACCGGCTTGCCTATCGGCGGCGGTAAAGGTGGTAGCGATTTCGACCCCAAGGGCAAGTCCGATGGGGAAATCATGCGGTTCTGTCAAAGCTTTATGACCGAATTATACCGCCATGTCGGAGCGGATGTGGACGTTCCCGCCGGAGATATCGGCGTCGGTGCCCGTGAGATTGGTTATATGTACGGCCAGTACAAACGGATTACCGGTTTATATGAAGGCGTACTTACCGGAAAAGGACTGACCTACGGGGGAAGCCTGGCCCGGACCGAAGCTACCGGCTACGGCCTTTGTTACTTTGTGGACGAAATGATTAAAGCGAAAGGAAAATCCTTCAAAGGTGCCAGAGTCATCAGCTCCGGTTCAGGGAACGTATCGATCTATGCCACGCAAAAGGTTTACCAATTAGGCGGTAAAGTGGTGGCAATGAGCGATTCCAACGGATATATCTATGATCCGGAGGGAGTTAACCTGGATACCATTCGCCGCATCAAAGAAGTTGAACGGAAGCGCATCAGCGAATATGTTAAGTATCATCCCCATGCGACCTATACCGAAGGCTGCAGCGGCATCTGGACGGTTAAATGCGACATCGCCCTTCCCAATGCCACCCAAAATGAAATTAATAAAGAATCTGCCGAGATTTTAGTGAAAAACGGGTGCTGGGCCGTTGGCGAAGGTGCCAATATGCCGTCCACACCGGAAGCTATTGAAGTTTTCCAGAAAAACGGCGTATTGTTCGCACCGGCTAAAGCAGCCAACGCCGGCGGCGTGGCCACGTCCGCTTTGGAGATGACCCAGAACAGCATGCGGTTGTCCTGGACCTTCGAAGAAGTTGATGCCAAACTGAAAGAGATTATGGTCAATATTTATAAGAATGCCAGCGAAGCTGCTAAAGAGTATGGTTATGAAGGCAACCTAGTAGTAGGCGCCAATATTGCCGGATTTAAGAAAGTAGCCAATGCGATGCTGGCCCAAGGAATTGTGTGAGTGTTCAGGAAGAGCCGAGGCATCATGCCGAGGCTCTTTTTTTATTTATAGTTATATCTTGTATCCCGGTGGGATGTTTTTGACTTCGGGCAATGGGGTTATACTAGGGTTATGATTTATATATGGTGTACGCTTATTCTTTGGGTGTTGTTTAAATTATGCGTTCCCTGGCGGGAGTGGCGGAATTATTATCCGGTGTTTTTGTTTTCAGCATTATTGGGAACCGTGTGTGACCTTTGGGGCATCGTTTACGGTCAATGGCTTTACCATGGGCCGACGGTCGGAGGATTGAGTCTCTGGTCGGTTATAGGTATGGCGGCGGCGGAAGGCGGCTTGTTTATCCGGTTATATCCCACGGGACGGGGATGGGGGATGCAGCTGCTTTACCTGTTTGGTTGGGCCGTTGTCAATACGGTCTGTGAATGGGGGTTTGTTCAGGCGGAATGGATCGGTTATTTGCGGTGGAATCCATTGAAGGCATTCATTTTTTATCTTTTCTTCTTTGGAACGGTCGGTTTGCAGGAATACGCTTATAATGGGACGAAAAGACTTCGAAAAGGTTGACAGTTGAGAGATGGAAGTATACATTTAAGATAGAGTCGATTTTTATGTGAGGTAAAGCGATGATTGGGTTTCGAAAAGCCAACAGGTCTGATCTGGAACATGTATTGGATTTGATTGAAAGAGGTTTTTCCGTCCAGCATAACTCGGTCAATTACCAGGAAGGTAAAGCACACCGAGTTTTATTTTCATATTTATATAGTCGGCCGTCTTGGCGCCCGGAGTATCTGTGGTTGGCTGAGGAGGACAACCGCATTATTGCGGCGGTTGGCGTTTTTCCGCACCAATTGTCGTTTGACGGCGTTTGTGTACCGGTCTGGGCCATATCCCCGGTGGTGACCCATCCTGAACACCGGGGAAAACGGGCGGCAGTGGGATGTATGGAGCAGATGTTTTGCGATTTAAAAGCTTCGGGTATTCCTGCTGTTTTTTTGTGGGGTATTCCTGATTATTATCCTAAATTCGGATTTGTACCGGTCTTGGCCCGCTACCAGACCCGGATCACCCGAAAGCAATTGCGGCGGGTTGAGAGGGCCGAAGGCCGTTTCAGGGAAGTCGAGACGGACGATCTGCCGTTTTTGGCCTCGCTTTATACATCGTTTAACCGGAAATATTGGTTGCAACCGTTCCGGACGGAACGTTGGTGGACGGAGCGAAGCGGCGAGTTCGATATTGAAGGCGGAGACGTCAAAGAAGTTCCGTTTCCAAAAAAGGAAAATTTTAAAGTTTGGGAGAACTTTAAAGGGGAAATTAGCGGATATATCTATATTCAGCCGGATAATGCCCGACAACGCATTTATCTGCCGGAATCTATCGCCGTTGATTTAGCTACGGCGGAACAGATGGTCAGTCAGTTGGTTGAAGCATTGCCGGAAGAGATGACTTTGGTCGTCCGGGGAACGCCGGAGCATTACATGAATATGGCAGCTTTCGAACTGGGCGGGACTCATGTGCATCCGGCTCCGTTGGCCGGTATGATCAAAGTGCTGGATTGGGCGTCTTTTTTAACGAAGATGGAGCCGGTATTGGAACAGCGTCTGTCCGGGTTTGGTCCTTTTTCCGAAACACTGGAGTACAGGTTGGATGGTCAAGGGGTCCGTTTCGTGTTAGACAGCGGGAATGTCCGGATCCGGTTGTCCGAATCGGAGATAACTTCCAAGGAGCTCAATGTGAAATTGTCCCGACTGATATTGGGGATTTACAATGATGATGATTGGAAGCATTTGTCCGGTAATGCCGCAGCGTATATCGGGCCGGTGTTGTTTCCGCGGAAATACCCGTTTATTTGGGATGTGAATTATTTGTATTAAATTTACGATATATTGGGACACGGGAGATGGTAGTTTGGATCAATTGGCGTTAACCGGCGCAGTCGTTCTTACTCCTTTTGTGATGATCGAGGATGCTGTGATATTGATTAAAGGAAAACGAATTAAGGCGTTAGGCAGCCGGGATAAAGTTGAAATCCCTCCCGATTACCGGGAACTCTCATTGGACGGGTATTTGATCGCCCCGGGTTTGATCGATCAACATGTCCATGGAGGCGGCGGAGCGGAGGTTATGTCCGGCAGGGCTAATGATTTGAGAGATATGGCCAGATTTCATGCAGTACACGGCGTTACTTCGTTTTTGGCTACCACCATCTCCGGCAGCAACGAACAGTTGATATCAGTGGCCCAGGCTTATCGTGAACTTCAGGAATATGAGTATAAAGGTGCCCGGTGTTTAGGGCTTCATTTGGAAGGGCCTTATTTATCCTATCGGGCATCCGGTATTCATACATCGTATCACTTGCGGAATGCCGACATGGAAGAAATAATGGCATTGAACCGGATCAGCGGCAATGCCGTCAAGATGATGACCATGGCTCCTGAAATACCTGGCGTTCCGGAACTGGCGAAGGTGTTGTCCGAAGAGGGCATTATTTGTTCCATTGGGCACAGTGATGCGAATTATGCCACAGCCCTGAAAGCGGTGGACGATGGTTTCTCCTGTGTCACCCATTGTTTCAATGGCAGCAGGCCGTTTCATCATCGGGAACCGGGAGTGACAGGGGTAGCATTGACCGATGACCGACTCCGTATTGAACTGATTGCGGATGAACATCATCTTCACCCCAACACAGTGATGTTGGCCTGGAAGATGAAAGGGCCGGAGCGGATCATTTTGGTTTCGGATGCCATGGCTCCCACTGGTTTAGCGGAAGGCAATTATGGCACCACCATAGGCGAGCTGAGCCTGGTTGGGGGCAAACTTACCGACAGCATGGGCAGATTGGCCGGTAGCGCCACCACATTGGAAGTGGCCGTCAAGAATTTTTGGGAATATACGGACTGTGAATTGACCGATGCATTTCGGGCTGCCACTTATAATCCGGCGAGACTGTTGGGGATCAACAAGCGTAAAGGCAGTCTGTATCCTGGTAAAGATGCGGACCTCATCGTTTTAACCCCGCAATTGGATGTGGTGATGACGATGGTGGAAGGCGAGATCATCAGCGGAATTATCGCGTTGGATTGAGGTTGTTATGAAAATTTTGGCCATTTCGGATGTTGAGGAAAAGATTCTTTACGAAGAGACGAAAAGAGAGAAAATTGGCGCAGTTGATTTAATCATTTCCTGCGGCGATTTGAAAGCAGACTATTTATCTTACATATCAACTGTTTATGGGGCCCCTCTCTTTTATGTCAGGGGGAATCACGATAAAAACCTTACCGAACAGGTAGCTGTCGGTGAAAACCTTCACGGGCGGATCGTCCGGTATAAATCATTACGTTTGATGGGATTTGAAGGGGGCCCTTATTTTAGCGGAGACGGGATCGAATATACGGAGTCCCAAATGAACTTTCATACTTCATTAGCCATCATCAAAGCCAAGTTTCTCGGAAAACCCGATATCGTCGTCGCCCATAATTCCCCGGCCGGAATTCATGAAGCCGGGGACTATAATCATCGGGGTTTTTCCGGGTTCAACCGCATTATCGAAAAGTTGCAACCACGGTATTTTTTACATGGCCATACCCATTTAAATTACGGGCGTAATTTACCCCGGGTTACACAGGTGAATGCGACGACTGTGATTAATGTATATGGGTATTATGTGATCGAATGTTGAGGTGGAGGTGAGCGGAGATCGTCCGACGTGTAAACCGTTTTTTACACCGATATGAAAAAGAAGGTTTAAAAGAGATCAAATATCGGGGCATTGAGCAGATTCCGGTGAAGCGGATTGTCGGAAGCGTGAACCGATGGCGGAACTTCGACGAACGCTTTCGCACCGGGGATGCGGATCAGATGAAATTAAATTCCATTTTGAAAGCGATGAACGACGGGATTATTTTACCGCCGATTTCTGTTTATAAGGTACGGGATGATTATTATGTGATCGACGGAAATCACCGGGTTACGGCGGCCAAAAAAATGGGTCAGATTGATATTGATGCTGAAGTGTATGAGCTGTTGCCTCCCGGTGATTCGTTGGAACACCGCCTCTGGCGGGAACGATCGCTGTTTGAGATCAAAACCGGAATAAAGGTTGACTTCAGTGAGATTGGTGCTTATGAACGGCTTTATGTTTATTTACGCCTTTATGCCAAACAGACCAATAAAAAGAATGGGACAAATTTAAAAATAAAGGAATTGCATCAACAATGGTTCGAAGAGATTTACCAACCAATTATCCGGATGATCGACGCCGAAGGGTTGGACCAATGTTTTCCAATGCATACCCGGGATGATTTATTTCTTTTTATATTGCACCATCAAATTACCAAATCCCGTTTGCAGGGGCGTTCCGTCGATTTGGCGGAGGCGGTGGCGGCTTTCGGACGATGCCCGGGCCGTTTGGAAAGTAAATTAATGGCGCTTTTTAAAGGATTTGTGTTTAAAAAGAAATGTGACAAATTATGTCCGGGGTGTCTTGATATTTGTCCCGAGGGATTAATTTGCATGAAAGACGGCCGATTGGCCATTGATGAACGGTGCGGGGGATGCGGGAAGTGCACCGAGGCTTGCCCGGAAGCCAATTTGGAGGCCTATGAGTATCAGGCGTTATCTCCCACCCAAGAGAAGGCAAAGTAAATGGAACGGTCGGTTAAGCTGAATTATTTTAACCATATACCTGCAAATCCCGGGAAAAAACTGATTTTGCTGCGGATGGGATATCGCCCCAACACCACGGTGTTGAGCGCAGCGGATCAGAACCGGTTGGAAGAAGGGATCCGGCTTGGTTTTTCATTGTGCCACAATCAGGGGGTTTGGACCCGGTTGGCCATTGTCCGGCGAAACCCGGAATGGATTGAACTGGAAAATGGTTTGGCCGTCCAAAGTGCCAATTTAGCCAAGCTGTTGATTCACAGCGATCAAGCGGTGCTCATGGCGGCGACGGTGGGGTCGGCGATCACGGACCGGATAGCAGCGGAAATTGCCCGGGGCCAAGCGACGCTGGGGGTTATATTGGATGCGGTTGCCTCCGAAGTGGCTGATGCGTGTTTGGACTATATGGTTGCCTTCATCGATAAGATGCTTCGCAAAGAAGGGCGGCATGTGACAAAACACCGGTTTAGTCCGGGATACGGCGATCTCCCGCTGGAATATCAGAAAGGCTTTTTCTCGCTGTTGCAATTGGAGAAACTTGGGTTGGAGATCACCGAGCGTTGTCTGTTAGTGCCTGAAAAATCAGTAATCGCAATTTGCGGCATTGAAAGGACCGAATGAGATGACGAGGGAAGAATTTAAGGCTTTATGCAATAAAAGAGTAGTGCTTTTAGATGGCGCTACCGGTACGGAGCTGCAGAAGAGAGGGATGCCGGTCGGCATATGCCCGGAAAAATGGGTAGTGGACCATCCTGAAGCGTTGACGGACATTCAATCCCAATACCAAAACGCCGGTTCGGATATTATCTATACGTGTACTTTTGGCGGTAATCGGCAGAAATTGTCCGAGTTTGGGCTGAGCGGGGAAGTGCAAGAACTCAATTGCCAACTGGCCCGTATTTCACGGCAGGCTGTCGGTGATAAGGCGTTGCTTGCCGGGGATATTTCCTCAACCGGCTTGTTGGTGGAACCCTTTGGGTCGTTACCCTTTGAGGAAGCGATAGCCATCTATAAAGAACAGGTTGCCGGCCTGCTTCGGGGCGGTGTTGATCTGTTCGTCATCGAGACCATGATCGACATCCAGGAAGCCCGGGCGGCTTTGATTGCGGTGAAAGAAAGCTGTGATCTCCCGGTTATGGTGACCATGACTTTCGATGGAGACGGCCGTACTTTGACCGGCACGGATCCGGTAACGGCCTTAATCACCCTTCAGAGCCTGGGTGCCGACGCCGTTGGATGTAATTGTTCCACCGGCCCCGATTTGATGGCTGATTTTATCGCCAGGATGAAGCCTTATGCTAAGATTCCGTTGATTGCGAAACCCAATGCCGGACTGCCCAGGTTGGTGGATGGGCGGACGGTTTTTGACATGGACTCCGAAACGTTCGGAGGTTTTGCAAAGCGTTTGATTGAAGCAGGGGCCGATCTAATCGGCGGTTGTTGCGGGACGGCTCCGGATTATATCAAAGCAATGAAGGCGCATGCCTTCGAAATTGAGCGAAAGCCCCACGAACCCTCTCTGTACAGCGCTGTGACATCGGTACGAAAGACGGTGTTCGTCGGATCGGAGTTTCCCGTAACGGTAGTCGGCGAAAGGATCAATCCTACCGGCAAAAAGGTGTTGCAGTCAGAGTTGGCGGAAGGCAAATTGGGCGAGGTAAGACGTCTGGCTTTGGAACAGATTGAGGCCGGTGCCTCCGTTTTAGATGTTAATGTGGGTATGGGCGGCATCGATGAACGGGCGATAATGGTGAAGGCCGTATCCGTCCTGTCGGCTCAGGTGGAGGCTCCCTTGTGCATTGATTCCGCTTCGCCGGAAGTGATCGAGGCGGCCCTTCGGATCTATCCCGGCCGGGCATTGATCAATTCGATTTCGGCCGAGACGGCAAAGATGATGAAGTTATTGCCTATCGCCGCCAAATACGGAGCCATGTTTATTTTGCTGCCCTTAAGCGATAATGGGATTCCGGCTACGGCTGAGGAGAGGATCCCTTTGATTCGCCGGGTGATTGATGAAGCGGAGCGTTTGGGATTCACTCATCAGGATATCGTCATTGACGGATTGGTAATGACGGTCTCCGCTGAACAAAAAGCGGCAATGGAAACATTACAGGTGGTCGAATGGGCCGGCCGTCACGGTTTTAACTCGATTCTTGGCTTGTCCAATGTGTCCTTTGGTCTTCCGGAACGGGTTTGGGTGAACGGAGCCTTTTTAGCCATGGCGGTTGCCAAAGGATTGACTTTAGCGATTGCCAATCCTTCAACGGAAGTTTTAATGAACATAAAGCTGGCCTCCGATGTTTTAACCGGTCGCGACCAGAACAGTAATCAATATATTCGCTATTTTTCATCGAAAAAGAATCCTGAGGTTGATAAAGAAACCAGTCCTTCGGGGAAGGGGATAAACCACCAGATTTATCAGGCTGTGGTAACCGGCCAAACGGAGAAAATCGCCGATTTGCTCGGGAAGGCTCTGGCGAAAGGATTTATGCCGCAATCCATCATGAATGAGCAGCTCATTCCGGCTATTAATTATGTGGGAGAATTATTTGAACAAAAGCACTACTTTCTGCCGCAGCTGATTCAGAGTGCGGAGACGATGAAAGCAGCTTTTGAATATCTGGAACCCCATTTACAAAAAGATGCGGCAAATGACGGCGCGGCTCCGGCCATTGTATTGGCGACGGTGAAAGGCGACATCCACGATATCGGTAAAAATATTGTCGGTCTGATGTTGAGAAATCATGGATTCACAGTGTATGACCTGGGAAAGGACGTGGATGCTGAAGTCATAGTGGAAACCGCCATTGAAACAGGAGCGGCTTTGATCGGGTTATCGGCATTGATGACCACAACCATGATCGAGATGAAAAAGGTCATTGAACTGGCTCGGGAAAAAGGCTTGAAATGTAAGTTCCTGATTGGTGGGGCTGCAGTGGACCAAGCATTTGCGGACACCATCGGGGCGGATGCGTATGCCCCGGATGCCCATCTTGCCGTAAAATTGGCGAAACAGTTATCAGGGATAAAATAAAATAATCTAATAATTTTTATATTTAATTTTTATAAACAAAAATATCTATTGACATCTTTTTTTATCTATGTTAACCTATAAAAGCTGTTGTGAACGCAGTCAAGAAAAATTATAATTCAACATGAAATACCAATTGACAAACCAACAGCTTGATTGATATAATATTAAATGCGCCGCTGGACAACGCGGTGCAAAAATTTGAACCTTGAAAACTGAACAGTAATGAAGACTGGTAAGTCTTTAGAAGGTTTTGTAAGGGACAGATACGTCTGTTTCGAGCGGAGCCAAACAACACGAAACCTGTCAAAGGCACTTAGCAGAGAAGTTGAGTGCGGTTGAAGAAGAGAAGAGCTAAATCAAAAGCTCTGTAAAATGGGATGAATCATCGTCGTAAGGCGATGAGGAATAAAAGATTTTATGGAGAGTTTGATCCTGGCTCAGGACGAACGCTGGCGGCGTGCTTAATACATGCAAGTTGAGCGGAGCCATTGATGAAGCTTGCGATTCAATGGTCGAGCGGCGGACGGGTGAGTAACGCGTGGGCAACCTGCCCTCTAGTCTGGGATAACAGTTCGAAAGGGCTGCTAACACCGGATAAGCTCACGGAGAGGCATCTTTCAGTGAGAAAAGTTTACGCTAGAGGATGGGCCCGCGTCCCATTAGCTAGTTGGTGAGGTAACGGCTCACCAAGGCGCCGATGGGTAGCCGACCTGAGAGGGTGACCGGCCACACTGGGACTGAGACACGGCCCAGACTCCTACGGGAGGCAGCAGTAGGGAATTTTCCGCAATGGGCGAAAGCCTGACGGAGCAACGCCGCGTGAGGGAAGAAGGTCTTCGGATCGTAAACCTCTGTCTTCAGGGACGATGATGACGGTACCTGAGGAGGAAGCCACGGCTAACTACGTGCCAGCAGCCGCGGTAATACGTAGGTGGCGAGCGTTGTCCGGAATTACTGGGCGTAAAGGGCGTGTAGGCGGCCATTTAAGTCAGATGTGAAATACCATGGCTTAACCATGGGACTGCATTTGAGACTGGATGGCTTGAGGATCGGAGAGGGCAGTGGAATTCCCAGTGTAGCGGTGAAATGCGTAGATATTGGGAGGAACACCAGTGGCGAAGGCGACTGCCTGGACGACACCTGACGCTGAGGCGCGAAAGCTAGGGGAGCAAACGGGATTAGATACCCCGGTAGTCCTAGCCGTAAACGATGGGTACTAGGTGTGGGAGGTATCGACCCCTTCCGTGCCGCAGTTAACACAATAAGTACCCCGCCTGGGGAGTACGGCCGCAAGGTTGAAACTCAAAGGAATTGACGGGGGCCCGCACAAGCGGTGGAGCATGTGGTTTAATTCGAAGCAACGCGAAGAACCTTACCAGGTCTTGACATCCCTCTGAATACGCTAGAGATAGCGTAGGCCCTTCGGGGACAGAGGAGACAGGTGGTGCATGGCTGTCGTCAGCTCGTGTCGTGAGATGTTGGGTTAAGTCCCGCAACGAGCGCAACCCCTATCGTTAGTTGCCATCGGGTAAAGCCGGGCACTCTAATGAGACTGCCGGTGACAAACCGGAGGAAGGTGGGGATGACGTCAAGTCATCATGCCCCTTATGACCTGGGCTACACACGTGCTACAATGGCCGGCACAACGCGCAGCGAGCCCGCGAGGGTAAGCGAATCGCTAAAAACCGGTCTCAGTTCGGATCGGAGTCTGCAACCCGACTCCGTGAAGTCGGAATCGCTAGTAATCTCGGGTCAGCATACCGAGGTGAATACGTTCCCGGGCCTTGTACACACCGCCCGTCACACCACGAAAGTCTACAACACCCGAAGCCGGTGAGCTAACCGAAAGGAGGCAGCCGTCTAAGGTGGTGTCGATGATTGGGGTGAAGTCGTAACAAGGTAGCCGTATCGGAAGGTGCGGCTGGATCACCTCCTTTCTAAGGAGCAATGATTCTCTGGAAGAAGAGAATCATATCCTAGGTCGATACTTACCGGTCAGCCATTACTGTTTAGTTTCCAGGGTTCAAACCTTGGAGGAAGCACCTTGAAAACTGCATAGGAAAATAGAGTAATATAGGAAGGGTAACGAGAGTAACTGACTATATTACAATTTCGTACGAGAACCGAAATAGGGCGAAAAGAAGAAGACTGAGAGTCAAATTCAAGGGAAAGGATGAGCGGGTATGCTCCCGCGACGAACACTGACGTATTCGTCGCTTTCGCATGCTGCAATCAAATTCTACGGATTTGACGGGTAGGTCAAGCTACAAAGGGCGCACGGTGAATGCCTAGGCGTCAGGAGCCGAAGAAGGACGTGGCAATCTGCGAAAAGCCTCGGGGAGCCGAAAGCAGGCTTTGAACCGGGGATGTCCGAATGGGGGAACCCACTTACCGTAATGGGTAAGTACTCCTACCTGAACACATAGGGTAGGCAGAGGGAACCCGGGGAACTGAAACATCTAAGTACCCGGAGGAAAAGAAAGAATCATCGATTTCCTGAGTAGCGGCGAGCGAAACGGAAAGAGCCCAAACCAGCTTAGCATGCTAAGTTGGGGTTGCGGACCAGTCGAATGGAGTTACAAATCTTTATTCTAGCCGAACTACCTGGAAAGGTAGGCCACAGAAGGTGAAAGCCCTGTAGGCGAAAGGGTAAAGACTCCGACTGGGATCCAGAGTACCACGGGACACGAGGAACCCTGTGGGAAGCAGGGAGGACCACCTCCCAAGGCTAAATACTACCTGACGACCGATAGTGAACCAGTACCGTGAGGGAAAGGTGAAAAGAACCCCGGGAGGGGAGTGAAAGAGAACCTGAAACCGTGTGCTTACAATCAGTCGGAGCACAATGCGATAAGCAAGTGTGACGGCGTACTTTTTGTAGAACGGTCCTGCGAGTTACCGTATCAAGCGAGGTTAAGCAGAAGATGCGGAGCCGAAGCGAAAGCGAGTCTGAAGAGGGCGTTAGTTTGATGCGGTAGACCCGAAACCGGGTGATCTAGTCATGGCCAGAGTGAAGTTCCGTTAACCCGGGATGGAGGCTCGAACCACATTGTCGTTGAAAAGGCATGGGATGAGCTGTGACTAGGGGTGAAATGCCAATCGAACCCGGAGATAGCTGGTTCTCCCCGAAATAGCTTTAGGGCTAGCCTTGGATGGTGTTTAACGGAGGTAGAGCACTGATTGAGCTAGGGGCCTTACCGGGTTACCGAACTCGTTCAAACTCCGAATGCCGTTAAATAAGTCCAGGAGTCAGACAGTGGGGGATAAGCTTCATTGTCGAGAGGGAAACAGCCCAGATCTACAGCTAAGGTCCCCAAGTTGATGTTAAGTGGGAAACGATGTGGGATTGCACAGACAACCAGGATGTTGGCTTAGAAGCAGCCATTCATTTAAAGAGTGCGTAATAGCTCACTGGTCGAGTGGTCCTGCGCGGAAAATGTAACGGGGCTCAAACATCACACCGAAGCTTAGGATTTCTGTCGGATTCAAACCGATGGGAGTGGTAGGGGAGCGTTGTATACTCGTTGAAGTCGTACTGGAAGGAGCGGTGGAGGGTATACAAGTGAGAATGCAGGAATAAGTAGCGAAAAGATGGGTGAGAATCCCATCCGCCGAAAGCCTAAGGATTCCTGAGGAAGGTTCGTCCGCTCAGGGTAAGCCGGGACCTAAGCCGAGGCCGAGAGGAGTAGGCGATGGATAACTGGTTAAAATTCCAGTGCCACCAAGTACCGTTTGAGCGATGGGGTGACGCAGAAGGGTAGGTCATCAGACCGATGGATGTCTGTTCAAGCCAGTAGGGTAGTGTGTAGGCAAATCCGCACACTGTAGGCCTGAGAGGTGACGACGAGCTGAGATTATATCAAAGCGAAGTGACTGATCCCAAGCTGCCGAGAAAAGCCTCTAGCGAGGAAACTGGTGCCCGTACCGCAAACCGACACAGGTAGGCAGGTAGAGAATACTAAGGCGCGCGAGAGAACCCCTGTTAAGGAACTCGGCAAATTAACCGCGTAACTTCGGGAGAAGCGGTGCCTTTGTAGCGTGAAGCGTCATGCACGTGGAGCGTGAAGAGGCTGCAGATAAATGGCCCAAGCGACTGTTTACCAAAAACACAGGTCCCTGCAAAGTCGCAAGACGACGTATAGGGGCTGACGCCTGCCCAGTGCTGGAAGGTTACGGGGAGAGGTTAGGGGAAACCCGAAGCTTCGAACTTAAGCCCCAGTAAACGGCGGCCGTAACTATAACGGTCCTAAGGTAGCGAAATTCCTTGTCGG
>ENA-OWOZ01000039-OWOZ01000039.1-bioreactor-metagenome-genome-assembly--contig:-NODE-39-length-187751-cov-24.214180_pt1:52500-65000 | contig 187751 bp, 193 predicted proteins | sample MGYA00238140_ERZ651804 | MGnify/ENA primary metagenome ERZ651804 (study PRJEB26910, sample SAMN07631232) | bioreactor metagenome | isolation source: Switchgrass digestor | place: USA...
ACAACAAAGAATCAATCTATTTTGCCATTGTCCTGAGAGGAGTTCGAATTTTCAAGGAAATACTCAAAAACAAGGTGGAAATGGGTAAAACAGGAATAAATAAACTTGAGGAGGCTGGTCGTGCCTATTTCGAGTTTTATCAGAAATATCCGCATTACCATGATGCTTATCTTTATTTTAAATCTAAAAGGTTTAAGGACAGTGCTGATGAATACGCTCTTCAAATAAAAGCTTTAACCAGGGACATGATGATCATCATCTGTAGCTCCATCCAGGAAGGTGTTGAAGACGGTACTATACGCAAAGATGTTAAACCCATAGAAGTAGCTGTTTTTGTGGCGGTAACTGCTGAAAGGATTGTGAGTTTAGGTTCCACCACCCTAAAAGTTCTGGAAAGTCAGAACATAAGCCATGAACAGTTCATGGAGGATTCCCTGGGCTTGTGGAAAAATATGGTTAGGGAAACCACCATGAAATAACTAAATTATCTTACTTGGGGAATGTATCTTAATAGATCTGTAGCCGAAAAATTGTAATTATATTCTTTGGCTGCTAGATCTCCGGCCATTCCATTAATGTAAGCTGCTAAAAAAGCAGCTTCAAATCCATCATGCCCCTGGGCTAAAAGTGTTCCAGTTAAACCAGCCAGACAATCCCCAGTTCCACCCACACTCATACCAGGATTTCCTGTGCGGTTAAGTTTGATCCTATCATTACGGGCAATAACATCCACTGCACCCTTTAAAAGTACTGTGCTTTCTGATTCCTGGGCTACTTCCTTAACTATTTCCATTTTATCAGGCAGATCCTGGGGAATAGTCCTTCCGGAAAATTCATAGAATTCCCGGGCATGGGGAGTTATCACTGTGTCATAAATTCTTCGAGATATTACACCAGTTCCTAATAATTTCAGGGCATCAGCATCGATCACTAGGGGTTTAGCGATTTCTACCACCAAATCATTTACTGCTAGGGCAGTTTCCTCTTCTCTACCTATACCACATCCAATAACAACTGCATCAAACTTTTTTGATAATTCAATCAGTTCTTCCGTGTCATTAGGGTTAAGGAATTCATTTGAAATACTGTGCACAATTAGATCTGGAGAATAAGAACGGATTATTGGGGATAATTCCTGAGGACAGGCAACCACAGATATATCCGCACCTCCCCCTAAAGATGCAAGGGCGGCCAGAGCTGGAGCACCTGAGTATTCTTTACTCCCTCCAATTACCAGGACTTTACCATTTTGACCCTTATGGGATTTTTCATCCCTGTTTTCCCGGCGCAACATGTCACCAGGCCCAGTGAAGAGTTCTGCTTCCCAGGGTATTCCAATATCACAGACTTCTATACTTCCCACATACTCGACACTGGCAATGTTAAGACCAACTTTAACTTTATGGAAGGTTACGGTTATATCTGCCCTGACTGCTTTATCTTCAACCATTCCCGAACCAGGATCAACTCCCGTAGGAACATCCACCGCTATTTTCAGTCCTTCAGCATGGTTGATAACATCCACCGCCGTAGAAATAGGTTCACGAAGATTACCACTAACACCAGTACCTAATAATGCATCAACTACAACTTCTGCTTTGCTGGGGTGCAGATAGGCTGAATCTTTTATAACTTCTATTTTCAGGGGACTGGTGCCCTCATTTATGGACTGTAGAACTTCCCAGTTTAAACTGGCTTCCTTTGATTTTATGAGAGCAGGGTCAGATAAAAGGTACACTTCCACTTCAAAGCCCATATTCAATAGATATCTGGCTGCTACAAATCCATCTCCACCATTTCCACCATTTTCTGCATATATTGCAACTGTACATGGTTCTTTGTGTTGAGATATTACTCGGGAGAGACATCTTCCTGCATTTTCCATTAGTGAAGTTCGGGGAATGCCCATTGCTTCGGCATTAGCCTCGGCAACCATCATATCATTAGGAGTCATTATATCACATTAATACTTTATAAGAAGGATGATTTAATCCTGCCTAATTTCCCTAAGATTCGAGGAAAAAATATAGATTTAATCAAATACTCGAAGAAAATTTAATTTATAGGGGATATGCTAAAAAAATTAAAAAAATAAAAATAAGAAAATTAATTGTTTTTATCCTTTTAGAACAGGTCGTGTAAGTTTATATTGTAAGCACCCAGGTCTCCACCGAAGTTTCCTGCACTGATCTGTATTACACCGGGAACCTGTACTGCGGCTTCTATACCTGCTTTCATGGCTGCTTTAACTGCGTCTTCATCCACACCGTCAATAACAATTTCGTAAACTCCATCTACGTTGGTTGGAATCTGACATTCTTCCACTTCGTCCTTGAGGGTTACGCACATTTTTTCGTTGGTAGATGCACCTAAGAATTTGTACTTGTTGGATCCCACTTTAGAACCGGAAGCCACAATTCCACCAGGGAAAGGAGTTATAGTTCCAGGTATGGATTCTATTGCATTAACTGTTGCTTCTGCAGCTAAAAGACCAGATGCTGGGTTTTCAGCCATTATAAAGAGGTTTCCTCCGGCAACACCGGATCGAATTCCCAGTTCTTCTTCCACCAGGAAGTCTCCAGACATGAGAGGAATGGAGTGAATGGTTCTACCATCAATTTCAGTCATTTTTTCGTAACCGTCTCCATAGAATTTGAGTTTCTTACCAGTGGCCAGTTTCTCCTCTGGGTCTTCCATAGCATCGAAGACTGCAGTGGTGGCTGCGGTCAGGATACACATACCCACTCGTTCTAGTAATTCATGATCCAGTTTCTTCTTGTCCATGTTACAGATCATGATGATGTAACCTGGTCGACCATCGGGGGTTTCTTCTGGTGGGACATAACAGTCGATTCCTGCTTCTGCTGGGCAACCGATTACTGATGTTCCGTATCCAGTAGCTTCTGTAGCTGCGATTTTTGCCAGCTTTTTAGTTGCTGCAGTCACTAGTAATCGGGATACCTTTATACCGAATGCTTCTGCAAAAGTGTCTTGTATTTGCACTCCGTTTATTTCCATGATAATCACCGACTTGATCTATCGTCAGAACTTTTATATATTTTTCCATTTGTTCTTAGGATAATACAGGCGATTTAAAGAATTTAAAGAATAAAAATAATGTTAATTCCCTCTACAAAGAATTTAAATTAAACTATTTCATCCACATCCGATAGTAGATTGATCTGAAAACTTCACAGCGCGCTATTCTTTTTTGGATAGTTTTTCTATGGCGTCAGCACCATAGTAGGGCATTATAATGACCCCTATAATAGAAGTCATCCAGTAAGATATTAATCGTTCCACAATGGTGGCCGCTGCACTGATGGAGGGAGATATCCCTGCATAGGAGTAAAGAAGTATCATCATACCATCCACCGCACCCAGACCCCCCGGGAGTAATGGTATCATTCCTATGAGAGTAGAAATAACAAATACCACTGCTATAATCCCTATAGGGGCATTAATGTTCAACGCCAGGAAAACAACATATACTCGTAGAATTTCAAGGCCCCATATCAAAAAAGAAAGAGGTATTCCGTACAATAGGACTTTGCGGTCATTGATCATGCCTTTCATACTATCCTGGAACCCTCCAACCGCGTTAATAGCCCTATGTTCTATTTTATCATGCCAATTACTTGAAATTCTATTTACAATCCTTAAAAACCATCTTATAGTTTTGTCCCCGAATTCACGGTTCACACACATATAAACTCCCACTATAAAGATGACTATGAGGACCGCAAGACATATTATCAGGGTTATAACCATCCATTGTGGTAGGCTAATATAAAGAATAGCAGTTATTATAGTTAAAACAGCTAAAGCTATGAAGGGAAAAGTATCAAGACCTCTGTCTGCAATTACAGTTGCAAACGCATTTTCAGTAGGAGATCTAGAGTATTTACCCAAAATATAAGCCCGAACTGGTTCTCCTCCACCCCGGGCACTGGGAGTGAGGTTGTTTATGGCCATACCCACCATGAGCATGGGCAGGAGGTGTCTACGTTTAATTGATATATCTACAGAGGTAGTGGTTATCTTCCATCTTTCCGTCCACAGAACGTATGTTACCAACTGTATAACAATGGCTAGGGCCAGGTACCAGGGATTGGATTGTTGGATAGCGCTTTCGATATTTTCTGGACCAATGATAAGAACCATTAAACCCAGTACTGCCACACCAACTACCAGCAGTAGCAGTGTTTTATGCTTCATATCCATTCACCTGGCCCAGCTTCATGAAAAACACTTCATCACTCCAATGAATAATTCTATAATTTCGGTATAAAATAGTGAAACATTAGCTTTATTTAAGTAGAATCCAGTTAAACTTCATCCCTTATATAATTACACTGTTTTTGAACTTCACAGGATCAATTTTTGGTAACTGAGATCAGTAGTATCAAGTAGTATCACTGTTTTCTCGTCGGTTAAGTACCCACAGGTTTCACCAGGATTAATAACCATGGTTGGTCCTTCAGTTATTTTCATCTGGTGGGTGTGTCCCCTTATAACAATGTCATATTTCCCACTCAGGGTTAGTGCTTCCACCAGTGGTTCTTCTGTCCCGTGAATGAGGGCTATCTCCCTTCCATTGAATTTTATTTCCTTAAAATCACACAAGACAGTTAGTTCCGAATAAGCTGTCTTCAAGCCATGCCTTTCACCATCATTATTGCCAAAAACAGCTTCTAACGGCGCTTGAAGTTTATTAAATTCTCGGGCAGTGAAAGGAGATATTAAATCACCGGCATGAACTACCAAATCAACGCCAACCTGATTAAATTCATTTACCGCCCTATTTATGGCTTTCAGATTGTCATGGCTGTCTGACATTATACCGATCATCATATTTCATTCCTCTAACATTTAAAAAGGTGAAAAACCCATGTAAATAGGTAATATAGTCATTAAATTATATATAACTTTCATATGATAAAAATAAAAAATAATGGAATGGAACTATGGTTCAAATATTAATGCCAATACTATTAGAAGCTAAAATTAGGCTCTAGAACATGTTTAACAGGAAGAAAACATCTATTGAACGCTTAGCTAACATACTATTAATATATAATATTTTAATAAGAATATATTGCTCTTAATTTTATTTATTTAGATCCAAAAATTTTTGTTTGATCTTGAAGTAAATTATAGGGATTTTGAGCTATTTTGGAATGTTTTACTAGTTATCCTGAAGTTTAGTAATAGTTTTGCAGATTATATTAGGCATTCTGATCTAATATTTATTACAAAAAGGTAATTCACAAGGAGGTTAAAAAATGGATATAGTTAGCATGATCATCATCGGGATTGTGATACTTATCATACTGGGATTATCCATCCGTATAGTGAACCAGTATGAAAGAGGGGTTGTTTTCAGATTAGGTAAAGTAATTGGGGTAAAAGAACCAGGCCTGCGATTTATAATTCCCCTGGTTGACCGGATGGTTAAGCCCTCATTGCAGATTGTGACCATGCCCATACCTTCACAGAAGATCATCACCCAAGATAATGTATCCATTGATGTGGCAGCAGTAGCTTACTTCAAGGTGGTAGATGCTTACAAAGCAGTGGTTGAAATCGAAAATTACAACCGTGCTGTTAACCAAATTTCACAGACCACAGTTCGTAGCGTAGTGGGACAGTTTACCCTGGATGAGGTGTTATCGGAAACCCCCAAAATCAACCAGAAGATCCAGGAGATCATAGATGGCCACAGTGAACCCTGGGGAATCAAAGTCACCAACGTGGAGATCAAGGATATCAAATTACCAGACAGCATGCAAAGAGCTATTGCACTCCAAGCAGAAGCTGAAAGGGAGAAAAGAGCAAAAATAATCTCGGCCGAAGGAGAATATTTGGCAGCAGGAAAACTTAGTGAAGCAGCAGATATCATCTCCGAGCACCCTGTGGCTCTGCAACTGCGAATCATGCAGGTTCTAAGCAACATCGCTGCCGAGAAGAACTCCACCATAGTCTTCCCTGCCCAGTTACTAAACAGTATACGAGATGTTAAAGAATTTATGGAATCGGAATTGAGAGCTATAAGTAAAACTGAAAAATGAAACTAATTAGGGATCTGGAGGATTTAAACCATTATTACTAGGTTAATTTTCTCCAAATACTTCCTTAAATAACTATAACTAGCCCCGTAATTTTTTAGAAAATTAATTTTCGTAAACAGTACTTTGTTTTTTATAGCCAGATATTTGAAGACAGTTTATTGCCAATCTGTCCTTGGTGAGATTTATATATTAGATGGACTATTTTCTGAATATATGAGAAAGTATCTTGGGAAGAAGGATTTGTTATTGATAGCCAATCCTCTAGGCATCATAATGCAAGGTATAGGTGCCGTGGTACTTCTACCAATTATCATAGCCTTAATCTATGGAGAGCATGATTTAATCGGTTTTCTGATTTCTGGAGCATTTTCTCTCGGGTTAGGATCCATATTAAGAAGAATAAATGTTGATAACAATCGCCTGCAGCTCAAACACGGCATGATAATCGCTGCAGTTGCCTGGCTGTGGGCATCTCTGATTGGAAGTTTTTGTTTAATGTATTCCACTAACTTAGACTTTCTAAGTGCCTATTTTGAATGTATATCTGCCTGGAGTGGTGCTGGGCTTTCTATATATACTAATGTAGAAATACTGCCCAAATCCATCCTATTTTTAAGAAGTCTCATGCAATGGGTTGGGGGCCTGGGAGTAGTAATCGTGGTAATCGGAATCTTAATACGTCCCGGAACAGCCGCAGCCCGATTATATAAATCTGAAGCACGAGAAGAAAAAATAAAACCAAGTATAACTGGCACAGTGAAGACTATCTGGTGGATATACTTGTTATACACTGTATTTGGAATTTTACTCTATTTAATTGTGGGGATGAACTTATTCGATGCTATAAATCTTGCTTTTACCTCTATCTCCACTGGAGGAATGTCCATAAAGAATGCTGGTCTCGGAGCCTACAACAGTACGCCTATTTACATAATCACTATTATCCTGATGATCATGGGCGGTACTAGTTTTTTGGTTCATTACAAGGCATTAAAGGGGCGTGCAATTGATGTTCTTCACGATATTCAGTTCCAGGCTATGATACTCATAATTTCAGTGTTTTCGGTTTTATTAATTGTTATGTCTAAGTTTACTTCCATGGATGCATTTTTTTTAGTTATATCCACTTTGAGTACCACCGGAGCAATCATACAACCAGTTAATACCATTATTAACTTTCCAGACTTTGCTAAAGTACTTATTATTGGTTTGATGGTTATGGGGATGTCTGCAGGTTCAACCACAGGAGCCGTCAAACTTATAAGGATACTCACCCTCTTTAAAGGAACATACTGGGAGATCAAGAGGATATTGTCTCCTCAAGGTTCGGTCATACCCCGCAAAATCGGAGGTAAACCTTTAGAAGATACCGAAATCAGGGAAGCAGGAAGTTTTATCTTCGTATATTTTATCTTCATCTTCATAGGTTGGTTAATACTGGTAGGGTGTGGATACGATATAATGGACTCATTTTTCGAGGTGGTATCTGCCCAGGGAAATGTAGGACTATCTATGGGGATTGTTTCCTTTAACATGCCTGATCTGGCACAAGTTGCACTTATATTCAATATGTGGATTGGTAGAATTGAGATTATCCCCGCATTAGTATTGATAAAAGGATTATGGGATCTTATCCGCGGATAAGTTAAAAAAAATAGATTGAGTTAGGGACTAGTTGAGAGTAGATCAAATATCCAAATGTGTATTGGTTTTATTGTCAATTATTTCTTAATCTAGAATTCCTTAATTTGAATTACTTTTGTGAATTAATCTGAACAATGGTATGATACCATGGTTCCTAATAGAAACCATTGACCATTTCATGGGCCATCCTTATATGTCGAGCCCCATCCTCAACTGCCGGGCCATGACCCGGTAACAAGTACTGGACATCCAGTTTGCTCAGTCTTTCCAAGGATCTCCTCATATCACCCATATCTCCACCTAAATCCACACGACCAAAACCTCCACCAGAAAAAACTGTATCTCCAGAGATTAAGGTTTCCCCATCGTAGAGACAAATACTACCAGGAGTGTGTCCAGGGGTTAGTAAAACTTCAAAATCATTAATTTTATCTCCCTCTTCCAATTTGCGCTGAACCACCATTTTTTCCATGGTTTCTCCAAACATATGGGCCAGAAGAGCATCCTCATCCCCTTCTTCTAGGGCTCGGGCATCCAGGGAGTGCATGGCCACTTCCAAGTCCAGGTAAGAGTTTCCTCCAATGTGATCGAAGTGGTTGTGGGTATTCACAATGAATGAAAGATCATCAAGATGGATTCCAGCTTCTTTTATGGATTTTAAGATGTATTCCATGTTCTGGCCGGTTCCAGTGTCTACAATAACATCATCAAATACATAAACATTGGAATCATAGCCCCGTCCCTCAATTACAATGATGTTGTTAAGTTTTGACAAATTGCCACATCCTGAAATAATTTTTAGAGAATAGGTTAAAATTAAAAAAATAGCTAATGGGGTCACTGGGATTTGAACCCAGATCCTAGGATTTCTCTTGTCTCAGTACTCCAATCGATCATCATCCGATTGGTTATACCTAAACGTCAGAGCGCGCGTTTCATCAAAGACAACTGGAGTCCCAGATGATAGCCAGGTTACACTATGACCCCTATGAAATAACTTCGTATTTGATATGTTTAATGATTAAAAGCCAAGGGAGAGATTTGAACTCCCGTGTAATGGATCTGCAGTCCACCGCTTCGCCGCTAAGCTACCTTGGCTCATTGAATAGGTTGTGTATTGTTGCTATTTAAACCTTACGGAAGAAATATTCAAAACCATACACACCAGCCTTTACCCTAAAATACCGCCTTGGAGAAAATCAAATGGGCATTTATAACTTAAATAAATTTTGAGCATAATAAAAGTGTTGTATCACTCTAATAACAGGATAAACCCCCCATATAATAAGCAGAAAAAGATTTAAGAGGGAACAATAACAATTTCCTTGGCAGTAGTTTGTGGAGGATATGAATCAACAAATGGTCCTGTGAACATTACAGCAACTTTCTGTCCAGTTTTAAGGTCAGAAAAAGTAACATTTTCCTGTTTATTTCCTACTTTTTTGGTTATAACTGTGTTGTTGTGGACCTTAACAGATACATTATGAGTTTCACTGTTACCTGAAACTATTCCTTCAATTAAAATAGAATTCTGGGTGTTCTCATTTTGAGGATCAGCAAGACAGATACCAACTATTTGACCATTCATATCCGCTTTTTCTCCACCAGTTGCAAACATAACCCCAATGCTACATGCAATTATCAACACAACTAATATGGCAAACAAGGTTATGATCTTCATGTTTTCAAGTCCTATACTATTGATAATTACTAGCATTACCTAAGTTCTGAGAGTTATGTAAGTTAATTCTACTATAAATGGTTTAGTACTCATCATAATCTTTTTAGATTAACAAAGGACTCATCACCATTTTAAAAAATAAATAATTAATCTGGGCCTTTTTAATTTTTAGTAAAATTCCTGATTTAATTTAGTTTCTGTTTTTTTATACTTATTCAGGGTAACTCTAAAAAGTTCATGGAAGACTGGAGGCAAGCCCTGTTTTAAGACCTTTAAACCATCTTCAGTTATTCCTCCAGGTGTTGCTACCAGATCCATAATCTCCTCCAAGGACTTGTTTTCTTCCTGGAGAAGTTTTAAAGTACCGTACATGGTCTGAATGACCATCTCTTTAACTTCTGTTCTGGTGAAAGAACTCTCTTTCATAGCAGATTCTATAAACTCCAAGAGGATGGCCGAGAAAAATGCAGGACCCGAGCTGGTTAAATTAGCTCCAATGTTAAACTGGTTTTCTTCAACCACTTTAACGTCCCCCATGGTTTTGAAGACTTCCTCCACAAATCGGGCGTCCTCTTCATTTACTTGTAAGTTATGGTCCACCAGGGAAATTCCTTCCCCCACTTCAGAGGTCAGTGTGGGAATCACCTTACTGATCTTCCCGGAAAATATTGTTTCCAAGTTTTCAAGGGTTAAACCAGCCGATATATAGATAATATGAGTTTTTTCCGTTAAATAACCTTTTATTTCTTCTATTAATCCTTTGACTTCTCCTGTATTTACAAATAAGAAAATTTTTTGTGATTTTTGTGCTACAGTTACGTTATCTGGAGCTATTTCAATCATAGGGTGCGATTTTTTTAGTTGATCCAATTTATTTAGGGTTCTGGTGGTGATAACTAGATTCGATTCTTCCAGAATTTCTGAAGAAAGAATTTTCCGGATAATCATTCTACCCATTGCACCATAACCAATGAAGCCGATTTTTTCCATATGAATTCCCTTAACTAACATCCATTTGTAATTTAAAATACTAATTTTTAGTAGAATTAATCTGCCAAAAGGTTATTTATAATTAATCCACGTTAAACCCTGTTTCCGAGATTTCAGTTTATTCTAAATATCTGTTTTATGAATCACGTGCATAAAGTACGGTTAAGAAGTCAGTGCGGTTGGAATATTTTGATAGGCCTCTTCAAGATTTTCAGAGTGGAGTAGTGCATCAATAATCCTAATATCTGGATGGCTATAAATATAGGGATAGTCTTTTTCTCCCTCCTGCTGAACGGGAAAGGCTAATTTCTCATTATCCATGGAAAATTGAGCGCCAATACCCTGATAATTTCCCCGAGCATCCATTCGAACCCATCTACCCCTTATATAAGATGCATTTAAACCATGAACTAAAAAGCCATCTTCATGAACTAATCTTTGGTAGCAAAACCCGGTTGGAACTCCTGCAAACCTTAAAAGAGCAGCTAATAGGTTGGATTTGGCAAAACATATGCCATGACCTTCTTTTAAAACCTCTGATGCCTTGAACGTTACTTTCTCCTGTTGGACATCCATAGAATGATCAATCTCATCCCTTACAAAGTGGTAAATGTTTTCCACCAATTCCAGACCTTCTCGGCCCTGGGATAGTTCCTGGACTTTTTTCTGTATTTCCAGATTTTCATAATCTACCCATCTAGAGGGCTGCGTATATTCTTTTAAATCATCTTTTTGTATTAAATTAAGCATAATTCATCTCATATAACTGTTAAGTCTGAATTATTTAAACATTCCATTAAGGATTCGGTACCTTAAATAAATAATATCATCCTTAATTTTTTCCATTCCCTCCAGATACAATTTTATTGGTTCTTCATCCCCGTCTGTGTCAGGAGTATGGAATATGGAATTGGTTGTGTTTCCACCCACCAGTTCAGGGTGAATCAATATGTGTATTTCATCGGCTAATCCCTGCTGTAGTAATATTCCATTTAAAATGCCACCACTATCCACTCGCACCCTTCTAACCCCGAATTTAGTGTTTAGTTCATCCAGTGCATTTTCCAAGTCCACTTGCTGGTATCCCACCACCAAATAATCAATATATCGTTCATCCAAGAAGTTTAGGTACTCCTGAGGAGTAGAACGGCTGCACAACACCAAAACATTACTGATGTAGGGCATTTTAAGGATTTCACTCCAGATACGTATCTTACCCTTACTATCTGGAACAACCAGCAAAGGTCTTTCATCATCAGGATCTTTTACTCGTGGTTGGAAGATATCTTCAGATTCGGGAACTGTTTGACCCGCTTTGACACCAAATCCATCCAGTACTGTATTACTACCCATTAAAACTGCATCTACATTCCATTTCGATGCAAGTTCATAGTAAAGTTCCATATCGGCATCAAAGCCTGTAATCCTCCCATCTAAACTTACTGCATTGTACAGTATAACCAATGGTATCACTTCACACCCCTCCTCTTAGTTTAACCATTTACCTGACATTATATTTAAAAAAACCAATTGAAACAGAAGCTGACCTATAATAATTTATCTAGATCTTCAACAGGATATAGATGATTGTTATCCCTGAGTTTTTCCATTTCATCCTTTTTAACATGGTTAAGGGCCCTTTTCATGCCTTTTAGACTGGAATAGATTAGTAAACTTGGTAGGCTGATACGAGCCACTCCACATTTCTTGAGATCATCAATACCAAAGTTGTGCAAGTTGTTGGGCATCCCAGCAGCTATGGTCACTGGGCCCTTGACTTCCCGGGTAATGGTCTTAACTTCATCTAGGGTGGCAGTGTATACCACAAAGGCCAAGGTAGCTCCCGCATCTAGATAGGCATTAGCACGTTCAATGGCCATATTCAAAGCTTCTTCCCTATCTGGAGTAGATTTAAGGGCATCTGTTCGGCCATTTATAACCAGTTCTGGATTTCCCAGAGATTCAGCTGTTTCTCTGGCAAGCATGATCTTTTCAACCATGACTTCAGTGTCTATAAGTTCCAATGGACCGGTTTTTCCCAGTACCTGATCTTCCAGATTCATACCCGCCACTCCGGTTTCCATAAAACGGCGTACAGTTTCTGGAATCACTTC